>OGRO01000644.1_pt1 | contig 32581 bp, 34 predicted proteins | sample 1553451 | NCBI WGS metagenome assembly OGRO01 (sample SAMEA2580021, study PRJEB22360) | human gut metagenome | reverse complement strand
AGAGTCAATGCCCGCGTTCCCAGATGTGCCGACCACACAAAAGTCATTGGGGTTGTCGGCAAACGCGGAGCGTAGCCAAACCGCACAAGCGAAGCCGTTCTCATCATATACAACTCTGTCCTTGCCCGTTGCAAATGCTTCATATCGCTTACCATCCTCGGCAGGCGAATAAATAGCGCTACCAAACATTTCGCTTTCGGAAAAAACCCACAGCTTGCGATACATAACTTTAATACTACCGTCACACGTTACATATGCTTTCGACACTTCACGCACATAAGGCAATATTGAGTCAGGAATCCAACTTTGGGGCGACTCTATGAGAGATTGGTCTAATTCTGATGCTGCATAACCATCGGGACAAGGACCGGGATTTATACGACTCTTTTTTAGGTGGTCTACCTGTCTAAGCGTAATAGTGTTATTGCGTCCAGTTAAAGCGTCTATATCGTGACCAATGCCCACAATCTCAAATTCGATTCCATCTATTGTGATGGTATCGTGTACATTGTAGAAATCTTTTGCTTCACCCGCTTTAGAAATGCGAGACATTTTTGCTATTTCGCTCTCAACAGGTGTGATGCCCAACTGCCGCGTCTGCTCTTCCTCGATTGATATTTTGAATTGCTTGTCTTCACCAAGCGCAAGGTGAAGCACTCCCGCCTCGTTCTCATCAGGCCACGACGAGAATGCCTCGCAGTCCAACTGTTCGCCAAAACACTCGTGGAACCCAGTGACAAGGGTACTATCTTCTGCCCAGAAATCCTCAAACAGGCCATAGCTTATCGCGTCTTGAATGTGCTTAATCATAAAAACAAAGGCTCCTTTCCATGCATTTGATGCTTTTTTGTTTTGAAATAAAAATTTTATTACAACATGAAATTTCATTAAGAATATGATAAACATAATACTCATCCTTTATCGATTTAACATTTTCACAAATAAAATTATATAAAAGTTTGCTCATATATATATGATCTAAATCTTTTTCTTTAAATGATTCATTTGTAATTGAATCTCTTCGTTGTAAATAATAATAATAATAATCTGGTGTATAAACAATTTTATTACATTTATTAAATAGTTTTGCCGTTACCCCCATATCTTCATATAGTTTTCCAATAGGATATAAGCAATCATCACTAAACAATTCTCTTTTATACATTTTGTTAACGGCATTTGGTGCTACTCCTGACTTATAATCTATCATTTTCAGCAAAGCATCTTTACTATTGTACTCAAAACATTCATGACTAAATTTATCATTAATCGTATCACCATCGTAAAAACACTTGATTCCACAAATCGAAATGTCAGATTGTGTTTTTAATAAATTTTTTAATAAATTTTCAAGCATATATTTTGAAATAAAGTCATCACTATCAACAAAACAAACATACTTTCCACTACATTTTTTTAAACCATAATTTCGTGTAGAAGATAATCCTTCATTTTTCTTATGATATACCGTAATTCTTGTATCTTTTTTAGCATATTCATCTAAAATAATTCCACTTTTGTCTGTAGACCCATCATCAATCAATAAAATTTCTATATTTTTATAAGATTGATTTATAACACTATTTATACATTTTTTCAGATATTTTTCAACATTATAAACAGGTATAATAATTGAAATCAAATTATCATCCATATATTTCCTCCATATTTTTCATAATTGAATTTCTATCAAAATTATTACTTTTAACAATATTCAACATATTCAATCTTTTATAATCAATATTATCTTTCATAATATTAGCCCATTGTTTTGATGAAGACGAAAGACTAACAAAAATTAAATTATCACTTATTTTTGCATTTTTAGGAATTGTATCAGATGCAAAGCATTTTAATCCTGCAGCTTGTGCTTCAATCAAAACAATTCCAAGGCCTTCATACAATGATGGAAATAAAAATAAATCAAATGCTTGCATATATTCATTAACATTCTTAATATTTTCTAACAATATTGTATTTTTTTCGATTTTTAATTCAACAATTTTTTTCACTATATCATCTTTTGTTTCACCATTACCTATTAATACTAATTTAGAGTTAGGTACCATTTTCAAAAATTCTTTAAAAATATCCACCAAAAATATATGATTCTTTTGCAAAACAAATCTTCCTACATGACCCACAACAATATCATTTTCTGCTAAATTGAATTTTTTTCTAATTTCTTTTCTTTTATTCATATTAAATATAAATTTTTCTGTTTCAATACCATTATTTATAATTTTTAACTTTTCCGATTTATTTTTAAAACAAAAAGCTGCTGCTTCATATGAACAAGCTAAATATATATATTTTTTTTTAGTAAATAGTTGTTTTATAGCAAAATTAGTTATTCTTTTCAAATAAAATTTATCATTATCTATTCCTGTATTATGTGCATGACATATAATTTTCAAGTTCTTTTTTTTTATTAAATTAGCATAAAATAATCCAATACTATTATACATATTAATATGAACTATATCATACTTACCTTTTTCTATTGTTTTTTTAAAATTTATTATAGAAAATAAAGTTCTCTTGATTGGATTCTTGATAATAGATTTATTCATTGTAATTACTTTGCAATTATTTTTTTTTAATTTTTCATCATAAATATTGGTTTCTTTTTGGGATGTAACTATAGTAAATTTATATTTTTTTGATAATAATTCAACCAAATTTACTAAAAATGATTCAATTCCACCACTTGTCCATTTTTCACTATATAAACATATATTTTTCATAGTTTTTTACTCCTTACCTATTTTCATATAATATTTTTCTAGTTTTTCTGCTTCTTTTTTTATATCATAAATACAATTTTTACATATAAATTTAAATCTATTTGTTTCATAATTTTTCAACCATATATCAATTGAATCATTCAAATCATAAAATTGAACATTATTAGATATATCAGCAATTTTAGGTACTTCTGTTGAAGCAATACATGGTAATCCATTTGCTTGAGCTTCAATTAATACCATACCCAATCCTTCATATAAAGACGGAAATAAAAATAAATCCATTATATTATATAATTCATTAGCATCATTTCTTTGTCCTAAAAATTTTACCGAATCTGATATACCAAGTGAATCGACCTTTTGTTTTATTTCACTCATTAATGGACCTTGTCCAATTAACAAAAGTATTGAATTTTTTTCTTTTTTATGTAGTTCATTAAATATATCTATTAAAAACGTATGGTTTTTTTGTGCAACGAATCTTCCAATATGACCAACAACTAAAGTATCATCATTTATATTTAGTTCTTTTCTTTTCTCTTTTCTGATTTTCTCATCATATTTAAATTTATCTAAATCAATCGCATTATTTATTATAGTAACCTTACCTTGTTCGAATGTTTTATCTCCAAATAACCATCTTCCGGCAAGTTCTGAACAAGCAAAATAGTCTGTAGCATACTTTTTACTAAAAGGTCTTAATGCTTGTTTCATTAAGTTTTTCTTCCATTCTTTTTTATTCGTTGTGGAGTGACTATGTGCTATTCTTATAGGTACTTCTGCTTTTTTTGCTGCTCTTAATGGAAATACGGATAAAGCATTTATATTTGAATGGACTATTTTATAATTATTTTTCTTGAATAAATCAATCAAAAATCTTTCATATTCAAAAATTTTTTGATATGGTGGACAAATTATTACTCTACCACCTAATTTTTTTATTTCATCATATGGAATATTAGTAGAATCTTCATCACAAATAAAATCAAATTGAACTTTAGATTTATCAATATTTCTATAATAGTTCATTATAACTGCTTCAACGCCACCACCAACCCATTTTCCCATTATTTGTGCAACTATAATAGGTTGTTTTTTCATATTTAACACCTCTTTTCTAAAAAATAAGATACATTTTTCAATGTATCTGTTTGTTATTTAGCACCAACATGACCAAATACTGCTGAAAATGTTCCAAAAAATATCTTTATGTCCATTTTAAGTGACATATGATTAGAATAATATGATTCTAATTTTAATCTTGTTTTAAAATCAGTTTTACTTCTTCCAGAAACCTGCCAATAACCTGTCAAACCTGGCTTTGTTTTAACAATTTCATCAAAGTATCCATTCATATCTTTTTTCTCTCTAGGTAAATATGGTCTATTACCTATAACAGACATATCACCTTTTAATATATTTAATAATTGTGGTAATTCATCTATTGAATATCTTCTAATAAATCTTCCTATTTTTGTTATTCTAGGATCATTATTTAATTTTTTATTTTTTTCATATTCTTCTTTCATCTTTGGATTTTTTTCTAACATTTCAAAAAGAATATTATCAGCATTTACTACCATTGATCTAAATTTATAAAAATTAAATTCTTTACCATTTTTACCAATTCTTTTTTGTACTAAGAAAACTGGTCCTCTAGAATCAATTTTAATTATAATTGAAACTATAAGAAATACTGGTAATAGTATTATTAACCCTATTAATGAACAAAATATATCAAATGTTCTTTTACATGCTAAAAACAAAGTTTTTCTAACTGAAACTACACTACTCTTTTCCATTACTAATGCTTCTTCCTGCATATTTATTTCTCCCCTTCAATACGAGTGTATATTATATATAAAATATTTGTTTTGTCAAATTTTGTCGAGCAAATATTTTTACAAAATAAAAAACATTAAAACTACATATTTTCTATACCAATTTTATCATAAATTAATGCTATAGACAATATAAAATTTTAACATTATACAACTTGTTAACAGTATTTAATTTATATATTTTAATATTAAAAATTATTTATATTTAAAAAAACAGGAATAACTGGATGGTGGGCTTGTAATGGTAGAAGTGCTACAACTTTTACATAATAACTTATTTTATTAATATTTTCTTATACTAATTCATATTCTCTTGAAATTATTCTGTCATCACTACAATATTCAATTACATATTTATCTTCTTATTTATCTTCTTTTTTACATATTATTATTCCTATGGTTTTATTTTGATTTATATTTTTTAAATTTTTATCTATATAATTCATATAAAATTCTATTTGTCCTATATGTTCTTTTCTTAATTCAGTTACTTTTAACTCTACAACTACAAAACAATTAAATTCATAGTTAAATAACAATAGATCAATATAATTATATCTATCTCCTATCTTTATTTTATATTCATTTCTTACAAAGGTAAAACCATTACCTAATTCATCTAAAAAAGATGGTATATCTTCTAATATTAGTTTTTGAAGTACTTTTTCTGATATTTCATTATTACCACTTGTATTCTTTATTTGAATAGGATTTTTTACTAAATCTGGTACTTTTAATTCTTCTTTTTCTTTTAATTTTTCCTTTGTAGATTCATCCAATCTTTCATATTCATTATTTTTTATTTTAGTCCTTAATTCTCTTATTGATAAATTTTGTTCTTTCGTTATTTTTATATAATAATTTATTTTATCTATTGAATTTACTGGTAATAATTCACAATAATGTGACCAAGATAATTGGTGCGACATTGTCGCACCTTTTTCAATAACTATATAAAATTGTCGAATTCTTTTTAAAAGTGTTATACCAAATTTTGTTCCAAACTCATTTGTAAGTCGTTTAGAATATTCTTTAATTATTCCTTCTCCATAATGTTTACCTGCTTCAAAAAGTAATTTACCAACATTATAATATGTAGTTAAATCACTTCTATTTTTACTATAATCTTTTACCTTTTTAGTAATTTCATTATTTACTAGTTCATTTTTTATTTCATCATAATAATTTATAAAAATCACCTCTACTTTTTATATTCTCTCTTTTAAAGGTAAATTCCACTAAAAAAATAAAAAAAATACTCTTAAACAAGAGTATTACATATTCCAGTAATAAAAAGGATCTTCATTTTGTGGTTTTAAAATCTTAACCTTTTTATTTTCTTCAGTTAATTTATTTTTTGCTTCTTCTGCATCTAATGTGCTTAAACTTTTTCTATTTTCTTTATCTAATTTTAATATTATTGAAGTAAATTCTTTATACTTTTCCATAAGTGAATTTAATTCTTCTCTTTTTTCCATTATTTATATCTCTCCCTTACAGCCTATATATTATAAAGAACTATAACTAAATTGTCAAACACTTAATAAATTCTTCTATTAATAATTTACTATTTATATCATAATATATTGTCTCTGGATGATATTGTACTCCAATATAAAATTTTTTATCTTTAGACTCTATTCCTTCAATTATATAATCATTACTATATGCATTAACAGTAAGATTAGTATTTACTAAATGATACTTATGTCTACTATTTACATTTATAAGTTCTGCATTTAATATATAATATAATTTTGTATCTTTTTTTATTCTTATATAGTGTGCATATTCATCATTTGTAATATGATTTAAATTATCTAATATTTCTATTTTACCTCCTAATGCTTCACCCATAATCTGCATACCTAAACATATTCCAAGTGTTGGTTTATCTATATCATATAAATATCTTGCGACTCTTTTATCTATATCACTATATATATTACCTCCTGGAATAATAATTCCATCACATATATTTATTTGTTCTAATATTTTATTTATATCTGTTTCTTCATCATATATTATACCCATAATAACTACATCATAATTACTTAAATATTTTATAAAATCAGTATTTAATATTTTATAAGTTTTATTATTAATTACTTCATCGTGCAAAATAATACCTATTTTTTTCATAAACACCTCATATTTATAATTATTCTTTCATTAAATATAATATGAAAAAATATTATAATTTATTATTAATAGTAGTATTTGTATTTTTAGAAGTATTTTTTTTAGTAAATCCTAAAGTTATTATTAGTAGTTTTAATACTAATACCAATATATGTTTATATAGTCTTTTACCATCTATGTTTATATCTTGTTTATTTAGTCAAATATTAATTAATTTAAATATTGAAAATTATTTACCTAAATTATTAAAAAAATCAATATCTAAATTATTTAATATATCTGATAAAGATGTTTCTATTATTATATTATCTATGATTAGTGGATACCCCAATAATGCTAACTTATTAAAAGATAACCCTAATTTAAACAATATTATTCATTATACTAACTTTGTTAATCCAATATTTTTAATTGCGACTGTTGGATGTATTTATTTAAAAGATATAAAACTTTCTATTATTATTTTATTATCTCATTATATATCTAATTTTATATTTGGAATTATATTAAGAAATAATAATAATTTAAAAGATAATATTGTTTTATATAAAACTAATAGTTTTTTAAATATATATTATAGCGCTATTAGAAATACTGTTATTAGTGTATCTATTATATTTGCGAATATTTTATTTTTTTCTTTTGTACTTAGTATAGTTAAATATTTTATATCTACTAATCCTATTTTTGATAGTATTTTATATGGTTCTTTAGAGTTTTCTTCTGGTATATATAATATTACTCATTCAATAAGTAATAAGTTTATAAATGGTTTAATTATTACCATTATAATTACTTTTTCTTCTTTTAGTATTCATATGCAGATAATAAATTTAAATAAAAAAATAAGATACTTTAAGTACCTTATATATAGATTTATTAATGTATTTATCTCTATAATAGTATTTATTATTTTATTTAATTTATTACAATAACTTTCATTTCTTCTTTTTTATTATTTACTATGAAATTAAGTTTTAAAATATAATAATTATCTTTTTTTATTAAACTATATTTATTACTATCAAACTTTGTTCCTTCTGGTAAATCATATACTGTATTATCATAAGTAATTCCATTATCATTTATTTTTAATGTTTTATTTTGTGATGTAAAATCATTACTAGTAAATACTATATTATTATTTTCTTCTTTTACATCAATATTATATGCATTATTTATATCTTTATATATTTTCTTTAAAACAGTACTTTCATATACTGAATAGTTTTCTAAAGTTAATATATTTGTTTGTTCTGTACTTATTACTGCTATTGTTTTAAGTAAATATATCATTACAACACTCATAAGTGAAAAACTAACTATTACTTCTACTAGTGTAAATCCTTTTTCTTTTTTCATATTACATTTCCTTTACTATTTTATACAACTTAAATTAGAAACTGAATAACTATAATCATTAAATATAACTATATATCTATATACACATTTATTATCATTTTCTATATTACCTAAATCTTCTTTTATATTTGTATTTAATTCATTATCTTTTAATAAATCTTTCATATCATATAATGATAAATATACTTTATTTACATTTAATTCTTTAAAAAAATCCATTTTAGTTAAATCTAAATTTTTATTTTTAAAATAATTATTTACATTTGTATATCCATTTTCTTTAGCAGCTTTTTTTAAATCTTCTTCATAAGTATACAAGTATTTTTTTACAGCATTCGCACTATATAATCCATCTACTGTATTATATTTTGTAAGTTCATTTTTATGTTTTATATATGTTTGACCTGAATTTACATATAAAGTTGTTATTATTGTCGCTACTATAGCAAGTACTATTATTGTTTCTACAAGAAAATATCCCTGGTTATTTTTTGACATATTATTTCACCCTTACTCTTGATATTATCATAAGAATATTATATAATATTTTTGTAATAAATACTAGAGTAAATTATTTATGTACAATAAAAAAAGGAATAAAAAGAGGGAAAAATTATGCTTAAGAATTTTGATTTTGAAAAATTACCTATTGTTGAAATAGTTAATGAAATAATTATAGACGCTACTAAAAATAGAGCCAGTGATATTCACTTTGATCCACTTAATGATACTTTAAAGATTAGGATAAGAATTGATGGCTCTTTAATTGACTATGCTAGTGTTCCAAATGAATATAAAAAAAATTTAATAACAAGAATTAAGATAATCGCTGGTATGAATATTACTGAAAATAGACTTCCACAAGATGGTGCGATAAAAACTTCTTTAAATGGTATACCTCTTGATATGCGTGTTTCTTCCCTTCCTACAAATATGGGTGAAAAAATAGTTATTCGTATTCTTGATTATTCTATGAGTGTTCAAGGTCTTGAAAAATTAGGTTTTACTAAAGATAATTATGATAAAATTTTAAAAATGATTAATTTACCTAATGGTATTATACTTGTTACTGGTGCGACTGGTACTGGTAAATCTACTACTGTATACTCTATTTTACAAAGACTTAATAAGGAAGAAGCAAATATTATAACTGTTGAAGATCCAGTTGAAATGGATTTACCTGGAATTAACCAAGTACAAGTTAATAGTGAAATAGGTCTTACTTTTGCAAATGTACTTAGATCTATATTAAGACAAGACCCTGATATTATTATGATTGGTGAAATTCGTGATGATGAAACTGCTACTATTGCTGTTAGAGCATCTGTAACTGGTCACTTAGTTCTTTCTACTCTTCATACTAATAACTCCCTTAACACTATTGAAAGACTTCTTGATATGGATGTTGAAAGATATTTACTTGCTGCTTCCCTAGCAGGAATTATTTCACAAAAACTTGCTAAAAAGTTATGTCCATATTGCAAAAAGAAAGTTACTCCTACACCATATGAAAAATATATATTTAAGAAAAATCTAAATGCTGATATTAATGAAATATATGTAGCTGGTGATGGTTGTGATCACTGTATGAATGGTTATAGAGGAAGAATTGCTATACATGAAGTATTACTTATTGATGAAAATATAAGGGATGCGATTTCTAATAGTGTTAAAAAAGAAGAATTTAGGAACTTAGTTTATAGTGAAAATATTCATACTCTTCTACAAGATGGTCTTATTAAGGTTGCTCAAGGTTTAACTACTTTTGAAGAAATAATTAAATTAATAGAACTTGATGTTGAAGATATAATTATTGATAAGAATGCTAATAATGAAAATCCTGATGAAGAAAATAATGAAAATATAGCGCAAAATTAAAACACATTTAAAATGTGTTTTTTTAGTATTCCATATTTGCTTTTGATACTTCGATTGCTGGACGAACGCCAAAATCTCCAGTATATGATGCATAATAATTATCAATGTATACATTAGCACTATATATAGTCCATACTCCACCAGCATCACTTGATAATGCATTTTCTAGCCAATAACCCGAATTTACTATATTATTTGATTCATATGAAGTGTTTTCAAGCATATAAATACAACTATTTAATTTACCATTATCCCATACACCATTTGTTTTACATGCAATATTTGTTTCTTGCACTGTAAGAAATCTTGCTGCATATTCTACATAACTAAAATCATTTGGTAATGTTCCCCCAGTTGTTGTACCACTTCCGCTTTCATTTAAAATTGACCTTGTAGTATTTTTTAAACTGATATTACTCCATTGACTTGTTGTTGGAAGCTCTTTTATTGCCGTTCTAGGTCCATGAAAGTTTTCTCCTGAACTATCATACGCATATGTTGTTTTATTATTTGAATTACCTAAACTTACATTATTATAATATATTAATACTGCTGTATCATTTTCAAATGATTTTGTACTTGTATTATAGTAATCACTTACATAATAAAATCTTTCTGTATTTGAATCATATACACCATCTCCATTTACATCACAATCAAATGCATCTCCTGAAGTTAGTGTTCCACTTGTTCCTAAATTCCCAAAGGTATGAATACCGTCCGTATGAAGTATTGTTGCTCTTTTACATATTATCTTCTTTTCAGGAGTTATTGTTGTATTACTTTTTTCTTTTGTTAACATTGTATAATTTATTGTTGATGTTATATTTGATAATGTTATTGGAGATGTTGGAAGACTTGTTAATAGCTTATCCTTATCATATGTAATTATTAAGTTTAATGTCTTTGTTTCACCCGATAGTAATCTATCACTCTTTTGGACTTTTTCTTTTGTTTCTGCATAAACTAAATCTAGTCCTATTTTATTACAAAAGATTGATACATCTGAACCATCTTCTGCTGTACAACTTTTCATAGTTGTTAATGTTGTTTCTACTTCTGCTGGAAGGTCTCCTTCATTTATTACATCAAATGTATAAGTTATTTTGTCTCCTGGTGCAGACAATGTTCCTTCTGATATTGTTAATACTGTACTTCCACTATTTAATGTTGCTTTACCTCCTGTTGCTTGTCCTTCTACTTTTGGTGTTAATACAGTTGTAAAATGGATATTCCAACTAGTTTTATCTACATTTGCTACACCTCTTATATTTAAGTTTTGTGATAGTGTTGCATACGCTACCGTTATTCCTATTAAACATACTGCAAGTACTATTAATTTTATACTTCTAATCTTTTAAACACTACAAAAAAACTAGCCTACTCTTTATTAATATAACAAACTTATAAGTGTATTAAAATCAACTCTTGTTAAAAATATTATTAAAGCAGAAACTGCTAAATATGGTCCAAAAGCAAGCATATGCTCACCCTTTCTATAAACATTTATTATTGCAACTGGAAGCGCTAAAAATGATGCTAAAAAGACTACTACAATTGATAATCTCCATCCTAAAACAAAACCAATTAAAGCCATCATCTTTATGTCTCCGCCACCCATTGAATCTTTTTTAAATAAAGCATTTCCTATCATTCTTATTAAATACATTATTAAGAACATTGCCATTCCATCCATAAGTATAAATAAAAGTTCATATCCAAAGCTTAATAAACTAGTTATTATATCAATTTTATATAATATTATTAATTTTATTATTATAAGTACTACCGAAAAAAATATATTAACTTCATCTGGTATTATCATATATTTTATATCACTAATCATTATTATTACCATTGCGGATATAAATGTTAATGAATAAATAATATTAATTATTTCTGGATATACATCTTTATATGCTAAATAACCAAGTACAAAAAGCACACCAGTTAAAAGTTCAAACATAGGATAAAAGATTGATATCTTTTCATGACAATGTTTACATCTTCCTTTTTGAAATATATATGATAATATTGGTATTAATTCTAGTGCACCAAGTTTATGATTACAATTAGTACAATGTGATGGTGGATATACAATAGACATATTATTTGGAAGTCTATAACCAACTACATTAAAAAAGGAGCCAAAACAAACGCCAATTATAAATATCATTATACTGTAAACTATTATTTCCATTGTTTTCTCCTTCTATAATATATTTTCATACATACTAAACATTGGTATTATTACTGCAAGTAATATTCCACCTACTACAACTGCTAAGAATATAATCATAAGTGGCTCAATTAAAGCCTTAATTCTTGTTATAGTATTTAAATGTTCTTCATTGTAATAATCTGCTACTTTCTCCATCATTAAACCTAATTGTCCTGTTTTTTCACCTGTAACAATCATTTGGTATGCTATATTTGGAAAAGCCCAATTATCTTTAAATGCAACTGATATGTTTTCACCCTTTGAAAGTGCTATAACAGCATCATATATTATTGATTTATATATTTCATTATCTGTAATTCTACCTAATATATCCATACTATCTGTTATGAATATATTATTATTAATAAGAGTTGCAAATGTTTTAGAGAACATTGTCATTTCATTATAAATAATTATATTACCTACAACAGGTATATGCATAATCATATACTGAATATTTGATTTAAATGAAACACTTCTTTTAAATAATATAACAAATGTAGATACTATTAAAAGTATTACAAGTATTATTATTAAATACTTTGATCTAACAAAATTACTTACATTTATTATTGCTTTTGTAATACCTGGAAGTTCAGCACCTATATTTTTATAAATACTTACAAATTGTGGAACTACTGATGCAATAATATAAATAATTATTATAACTGCAAATATAAATACAAATAATGGATACATCATTGCATTAACCATTTCTTTTCTTGATTTCTCAACTGCTTTATAATATTCTGCTTGTTCATCTAATACTTCTGGTAAATCACCAGTCATTTCTGCTGCTTTTATCATATTTATTAAAAGCTTTGGAAATATTACACCCATTCTAATCATTGCTTCAGATAAAGTTGCTCCCATAGATAGTTCATATACAACTGATTTCCATATTGTTTTATCTGATTCTGTTTTAGATTGTGTTGATAATATTTTTATTGAATCTACTATTGGAATACCTGCTTTTAAATAAGTTGATAATTGTGTTAAATAAAATACTAATATAGACTTTTTCATTGGTCTATTAAGTGCAATATCTGTATTAAACATATTTGCTTTAGCAACTGCTTTTATTTCATATACTTTATAACCTTCTGATAATAAATATGAATGTACATCAAGTTTTGAGTATCCTAAAAAAGATCCTTTTTCTATTTTACCTTCTGGATTTAATGCAGAGTATTTAAATATTATTTTTTCTTTACTTCTTTTAGCATCTTCTGAATTAATATCAAGTGCAACAATTTGTTTTTTTCTATCTTGTCTTTTATTTTTTTCAAATACATCTTTTTCTTTTATTTTTTGAAGTAAACTTTTTTTATTTTGTTTTTGAAGCTCTTTTTGTCTTAACTTTTCTTTTCTTATTTCTTCTTTTGCTCTTCTATGTTCATCTTTTGATGTAATAAATTCTTTAGCATTATCACTTGATTCATCACTTTTAAATTTTAATGTTTCATTTTTTATTTCTTCATCTATTACATTTTTGCTTAAATCTACCTTTTCATTTTCACTATTAATATCTTTCCCCATAAGTTTTTTTACTCCTAGACTTATACTTTTTACTATATTAAAAGGAAGTAAAATAATAAATAATAATATTTTACCAATATAACTAAAAATTGAAGCTTTATTATCTTTATTCATTATACCACCCATTATTCTATTTTCTATATTAGTATTATAACACACTAGAAAAATTTTTTAAACTATTTTTTCCTCATTCATATAATATACAAGAAGGAGGTATACTTTTATGTTTAATCCAAATCTACTTTATATGCCTGGAAGAAGTATTTTACCTATTGCTAGAAAAACAATTAATTGGGCTGGACTACTTAGTAATACACAAAAAACACTTAATATTGTTAATCAAGCAATACCTATTGTTTATCAAGTAAAGCCTATGATTAATAATGCTAAAACAATGTTTAAGATCGCTAGTGAATTAACTAAGTCAAATACAAATGAGAACTCAAATGTTCAAAATAATGCAAATGAAAGTAATAGTACTCAAAATAATAGTTATAGTGTAAGTGATAGTTCATCAAATAATGATGGTCCTTCCTTCTTCATTTAAAAAAAGACAAAATCAATTGTCTTTTTCTAATTCTTCTTTTATTATTTTTATAAGTCTCATATGATGAAGTCTACTCATAACATTATTTTTTGGAAGTTGCAATAATAAATTTTCATATTTTAATAACTTTTTAGAGTAATAATCTTTAAATAATTCATCTTTATTTTCCATTAATCTAGGTCCAAAATATATTTGATTATAATTATATTTTTCTACTCCTCTTTTGAATTCTATAATTGTATAAATTATATCTTTATCAAGGACAAGTTTTTCTCTTGTTATTTTAAAACCTAATTTAATTACAGATTTTCTAAGTTTTACAACATCTGTATTAGATTGAACTATTATTTTATTTATATCTTTTAATTTTTCAGAATTACTTAAAATCTTTTCAATATTATTATATCCCATTCCTGCGATAATAATAGTATCTACTTCGCCTTCTTTAATAACATCAAGTCCATCACCAAGTCTTAAGGAAATTTTTCTTTCCATAGAATATTTTTCTATGTTTTTTTTAGCTTGCTTAATTGCCCCTTCATGTATATCAGAAGCAACTATTTTTCTATTTTTTATATTTTCTTTTATATAAATATCAAGTAGTGCATGGTCACACCCAATATCTATAATTCTATCTTCTTTATCTACAAATTCTGTTATTGCTTTTAATCTTTTTGATAATCTCATTTTAATCAACCAAATAATCCTTTAACTTTTTACTTCTTGATGGATGACGTAATTTTCTAAGTGCTTTTGCTTCTATTTGTCTAATTCTTTCTCTTGTAACACCAAATATAGTTCCTACTTCTTCTAGTGTTCTACAAGTTCCATCAATTAAACCAAATCTAAGTTTTATAACTTGTTCTTCTCTTTCTGTTAATGTTAATAATAATTCTGAAATTTCATCTTTAAGTACTTCATTAATTGCATATTCTTCTGGGCTTAAACTACTATCATCTTTAACGAAATCTCCTAAGTGTGAATCATCTTCTTCACCAATTGGAGTTTCAAGTGATAGTGGATCCAAAGATATTTTAATTATTTCTCTTACTTTATCTTCTGTTGTATTAAGTGCTTTAGCAAGTTCTTCTTCTGTTGGTTCTCTATCTAGTTCTAGAGTCATTTGTCTTTGAACTCTTTTTAATTTATTAATAGTTTCTACCATATGAACTGGTACTCTTATTGTTTTTGCTTGGTCAGCAATTGCTCTTGTTATTGCTTGACGAATCCACCATGTTGCATATGTTGAAAATCTATACCCTTTAGATGAATCAAATTTATCTACTGCCTTCATAAGTCCAATATTACCTTCTTGTATTAAATCTAGGAATGATAAATTTCTACCTACATATCTTTTAGCAATTGATACAACAAGTCTTAGGTTAGATTCAGCAAGTATTGCTTTTGCTTCTTCATCACCTTCATCTATTCTTTTTGATAATTCTAGTTCTTCATCAAGTGATAGAAGGCTTATTTTACCTATTTCTTTTAAATACATTCTAACTGGATCATTAATACTTAAATTCTTAGGTATTTCAATATCTTCCAAAAGTAAATCATCAGATTCTCCACCATCTTCTGAACCAGCATCCATTTCAGAATCTGCGACTACTTCTATGTTATTATCATTTAAAAAATTATATAAATCATCTAAAGATTCAGAGTCCATATCTAAACCTTTTAGGGCTGCTGCTAATTCTTCAAATGTTAAGAATCCTTTTTCTTTTCCTTTCTTTAATAGTTCTTCTTTTCTTTCTTCAAATGTTTTTATCTCATTCATCTTTATTACTCTCCTTTATTTTTAAATCTACTATTTTTTGCGCTATTTCCATTCTTTTAACACTATTTGATTCGTTTTTTAACTCACTTGTAAGTTTTACAATTTGATTATTATACAAGCTTTCTTTAATTACGTCAAAATAATTGTCAATATTATCATTTAATTCATCTTCTGTATACTTTAAATCTGATATATCAACTACTAAATTTATTAGTTCTTTTTTATCTTCTAAATATATTATAAAGTCACTTAAGTTAAAACTATTAAACTTCTTATAAAAAAGTACTATTTCACTTGCAAGTTTTCTTTCTATATCATTTGGTAAATATGATAAATTGTTGAAATAATAAAGTATCATATTATTATCATTTATCATTCTATACAAAATATACTTAGATGCTTTTTCATATTTATTTATTTTTATATTTTTTGGTTTATGAGTTATAATTACTTTTTTTTCTGAATCTTTTAATTTTGATTTTATTAAATCATATGAAACATTAGTTGATTCTGATAATTTTTTTATTTCTATTTCTCTTACTATATCATCATCTATTTTTTCAAATTCTTTTATCATAACATTTATATAGTTAGATACTTCTTTACTATCATTAAAGTCAATATTTTCTTTATAACTAGATAATTTATAATCATATACACTTTGTGCATGAGACAAATTATAAATCATTTTGTCTTTTCCTTTTGTAAGTATATATTCATCTGGATCTAAATTATCTTCTAGTCTTACTACCTTTATATTACTATCGTTTCCATTAGCAAGTTCAATAAATGCATTAGTTGCTTTTTCTCCTGCTTTATCTCCATCAAACATAAGTGTTATATTAGGTGCTAGTTTTTGAATTAAATTAAGCTGATATTTTGTAACTGCTGTACCCATTGTCGCAACAACATTTACAATTCCAATAGTGCTTAATCTTATTACATCCATGAAACCTTCTACAACAATTATATTTTTTTCTTTTCTTGCTTCTTTTTTTGCAATATGGTAGTTATATAAAAGCTCACCTTTTTTAAATATTTCTGTTTCTTTTGTATTAATATATTTGCTTTCGCTTTTTTGATTATATATTCTACCTGAAAAACCTACTACATTTCCTTCTAAATCATAAAGTGGAAACATTATTCTATTTTTATAAATATCATATATATTATTTTCATTTTGAACAGCAACTCCAGATGATACTATATCATCATCTTTAAACCCTTTTGCTTTTAAAGCATTGCATAATTCAGAATCAGATAGTGAAAGTCCTATATTAAAGTTTTTAATAACATCTTCATCTATTTTTCTGTTTAACAAATATTTTTTTGCGTCTTTACCATAAACAGTATTTAAGTTGTTTTGATAAAATTTATAAGCAATATTATAAATATCATATAATGGTGACTTTTTAGTATTTTCTTTTTTACTTGTACTTATATCAATACTAACACCTATTTTATCCGCAACTATTTTTACTGATTCATAAAATGAAACTTTTTCATATTCCATTACAAAATTAAATACATTACCAGCATTACCACAAACAAAGCATTTGTATACTCCCTTTTCAGGTGATACACTCATACTAGGATTATGATCATCATGAAACGGACATATTCCAAAATAATTTTTACCCCTTTGTGTTAGAGGTACATAATCTCTAATAATATCTACTATATTTGCTTTTCTTTGTATGCTAAGTATTTCTTCATAAGAAATGTTAGCCATTTAATCACTCCAAACCACTCAATTATTATATTCTCCGTTTCTCCCTCAAATTCCCCTAAAAAATTAAAAAAAATTTAATTTTTTTGCATATTTTACACTTTTTTTACATATTTTTTGGTAGAAAGGGCATAATATGAGCAAAAAAAGATTAAAAATTATTTCTACAATTTTAGTGATTTTATTTAGTTTTTTATTCCATAGTATCTATGATAAATTTCCAAATTTTATTACTTCTCTATTCTTTCCAGTAAATGAATCAATATGGGAACATATGAAAATGGTATATTTAAGTTATGTTGCATCTTATATAATTGAACTTATTATTATCCATAAAACTAACATGCATATTTATAATCAAAAAACATCTATAGTAATAAGTATTTTATTTAATATTGTTATTTATTTAGCGTTCTATATACCAGTATATAATATTTTTGGATTTAATGAATTTGTTACTATTTTTTCTTATATAATTAGTATTATTATTACAGAAATAGTATCATATAAAGTAATTACTAGTGATAAAAATTATAGTTTTTTAAATAAGTATTCTTATCTTATACTATTTATAATAGAACTTATATTTATATATTTAACTTATTTCCCATTAAAATTAGATATTTTTATTGATGAACTAAATAAAAAAACAGGAATTAGTAATTTATACTAGTTCCTATTTTATATTAATATTCTATATTAGTTTTTGATACTTCTATTGCTGGACGAACTCCAGTGCTACTAATATCCTCAACGGTATTTCCATATACAGTACGATAGTAACCATTAACACTCCAAGCCTGTCTAGAATTATCAGAACGAACATTTTCAAGCCACCATGCAAAATTATTTTCATTTGAAAAACTAGTATTTTCAAGTAGATAAGTAAAATTGTCTATCTCTCCCACTTGAAATGTTGGTATACCATTGTTTTCAGTTGCTATTCTTAATTCTTCTATTGTGAGTAATCTTGTCACGTAGCCTGCATAACTAAAATTACTTGGTGTTGTTCCTCCTGTTGTTGTGTTACTTCCACTTTCATTTGAAATTGATCTTGTAGTATTTTTTAAACTTATATTACTCCATTGACTTGTTGTAGGAAGCTCTTTTATTGCCGTTCTAGGTCCATGAAAGTTTTCTCCTGAACTATCATACGCATATGTTGTTTTATTATTTGAATTACCTAAACTTACATTATTATAATATATTAATACTGCTGTATCATTTTCAAATGATTTTGTACTTGTATTATAGTAATCACTTACATAATAAAATCTTTCTGTATTTGAATCGTATACACCATCCCCATTTACATCACAATCAAATGCATCTCCTGAAGTTAATGCCCCACTTGTTCCTAAATTACCATATGTTATTGTAGTTGTACCTCTTGAACCTGCAATTGTATATCCTGCTCCACCACAATAATTTGTTGTGTCTTTTTGTGTACACTCTTCCGTATGAAGTGTAGTCGCTCTTTTACATACTATTTTGTTTTGAGGTTCTTCTGTACTTCCACTACTTTTTTGTATCATTGTATAATTTATTGTTGATGTTATATTATCAAGTACTATTTCTGTACTTGGTAAACTTGTTAATTCTTTATTCTTATCATATGTTATTATTAAGTTTAATGTTTTGCTTTCACCCTTTAATAATTGGTCATTCTTTTTTACTGCTTCTTTTGTATCTTGATATACTAAATCATATTTTATTTTATCACAATACATTGTTACATCTGTAGTATCATCATTTGCTTTACAGCTATCTATCGTTGTTAATACTGTTTCTACTTCTGCATCTAAATCCCCTTCATTTATTACATCAAATACATATGTTATAGTATCTCCTGGTACTTTTAATATTCCTTCTGACACTGTTAATACTGTACTATCACTATTTAGTGTTGCTTTACCTCCTTCTGCATAACCTTCTGCTTTTGGAGTTAATACCTTTGTGAAATGTATATTCCAACTTGTTTTTCCTACCTTTGCTACACCACTTATATTTAAGTTTTGTGATAGTGTCGCATACGCTACCGTTATTCCTATTAAACATACTGCAAGTACTATGAGTATTATGTTTCTTGTTTTTTCGCTCCAATACATATTTTATTCCTCCTACATACGAAATTGAAACCACTAAAAAAGCTAGCCTATATTTTGACTAGCCTATATTTTGACTAGCCTCTATTATAGATTTAAGTTTACCACCCCTTGAGTTATCTTGACAAGTACTTTTATTAATTTAATCTACAAAAAAAGACTACTTTACATGTAGTCTTTACAAATTATTTATCTTTTTTCTCTTTTACTTTACCTTTTTTTATAGATTCAATTTCAATTGTATTTGATAATGTATCTATTGCTTCTGGTTTTTCTTCTTTTTTCTTTTTATGGAATATCTTTTTTAATACTTCTTTTTTACATAAGAAATATCCAAGAACTATACCTAAAGTAAATGTTAGAAGCATACTTACTGTAAACATTATCCATTCACGAGTACTTGTTTCATCTGGACAAGTTTGTACTACTTTTTGTTCTTCTTTCTCTCTTGTAACTGAAAGTACATATGTATCTTTATTTTCAGTATCTTCACTTGTTACAACTATATTAATTACATTTCTACCTACTTTTAAAGTAGTATTACCTTCCATATTTATTGTTGCATTTGGATTTTCAGCCTCAGCAAGTATATTTATCTTTTTTGTTTTATATGGAACTGATAATGTATATTTTTTAGTATCCGCATTAAAATCTATTTTAAATTTATCTACTTTTAAACTTTTTAATTTAGTATTTGCTTTTACAAGTTCTTCTTCTGTTGGTGTCATCTTAAGTGTTACTTTTACGACATATGTCTTAGTAGTTACTCCATCTTCAGCAGTAACTGCTATTTTTATATCATTATCACCTTTAACTAAGTTTCTATAGTTATCTGAAATCATTATTTTAGATCCAGAATTACTTGCAACTGCATTTACAGTAAGTTCTGTTATATCAGTAATAGTTGTTGTATACTCTAATGTATTTTTATCAAACTTAGGACTTAATGTTGTATTTGGTATTTTTAGTGAACTAAGTGTTGCATCATTACTAAGTGATACAATTTTTATCATTGAACTTGTATTAGTAGCATTTGCTGTTTTACCTGAAATAAGTACAACTCCAGAGCTATCAATAGTTAAATTACAATCTCCACTTTTAGCATTGTTTTTAACTCCAAATACAATAGCTGCTAAAGTAGTATTTGTATTAATTGGTGCCCCACTTGCTTTTTTTGTAATTATAATTGGATTACCATTTACACCTATATCTGATACATCACTATTAGATGATTTATACTCTAATTTTGTTGTATCATATGATAAATTAATGCTGTATCCTTGAATTGAATCTTCTGTTACATCAGAAGCTTTTACATATACTGTAACCTCACTACCAGGTTTTGCAGTATCTACTGATTTTTCCACTTTAAATGTTAATGCACTTACCTTAATAGGCAAAAATATACTAAAAAGTGCAATAACAAAGGCAAATCTTAAAAACCCTTTTTTCATTCTTTTCCCTCTTTCCTAAATTAATGATTTTCTTTTATAAATTCCTACACCTTTAGGAGCATATACATTAATAACTGCATCCTTTGTAATCTTTATAAAACATAAACCATTCACTATAACATCTTCTCCCTTATTAACATTTAGAGTAATCTTTTCTAAATCTTTACCCCTCTTGTTGGTTATAGTGTTTATTCTATTAATTATTATATCATTGGAAATATAAAATGTAAAACTATTTATTTCACCCTTTACATATTCTAGACGCAAATACTTTTCTACCAATAAAGTTTTACCCATAGAAAGTTGATATGTTATTGGTCTTATTTCACTATTTGGCATTATTTTTTTTAGTTCTTTACCACTTACAAAGTTTGATATATTATCTTTTTCTATAAAACCTGGTGTATCTATAAATGTAAGATCATCATTTATTTTTATTTCATTTATATTAATTGTTGTAGATGGTAATATACTTGTTGTTATTTCAAAATCATTATCTGAATAATTTTTTATAAATTTATTTATTAGTGTACTCTTACCAGCATTTGTATTTCCACATACATAAACATTATTACTAGTTTTATTTTCATCTATTTTTTCTTTTAATAAGTCTAAATTATAATTTGTTTTACTACTTATTAAAACTATATCTACTATATTTTTATTTAGTTTTAATTCATTTAATTTTGATTTAATTTTATTTGGATTAACGCTTTTTGGAATAATATCGTATTTTGTAATTACAAGTATAATATTATTATCAATATATTTATTTACCATATCAATTGATGAATTCAAATTAAATATATCTACTAGGAATAATACTAAATCATTTGTTTTATTTATATTTTTATAGATATCAATATATTCTTCACCTGTTGATACTACACTTTTATATTCCCCATAATTAATTAATTTAAAACATCTTTCACAGTATTTGGCATCAATATATTTTTCTTCGTTTATATAACCAATTTTATTTTTATCTTGTGTTTGCATTATAGCGCCACAACCTAAACATTTTTTAATCATAATATTTTCCTTTTTCTAGTATTTTATTTTTATTAAAATTTCTTAATACAAATCCTTCAAAAAATCTACAAAATTTTGTACGAATAGGTTCATATTCATCAAGTTTATCAACAAATATAACAAATAAGTTATTTCTTTTTGCTCCTATTACATCTGTCATTATTTGATCACCTATAAAAGCACATTCTTCTTTTTTATATTTATTTAATACTTTTTTATAATTTTTCTTAAATGGTTTCATAGAACTAAAATATATTTCTACATTTAATTTATCTTTAAATGGTAATAATCTTTTTTCATATGAATTTGAAAATATAAAAAGTTTAAAACCCATTTCTTCTAACCTAAAAAATAATGTCATTATTTTATCATTTGGCATATTTTCTTTATATGTAATAATTGTATTATCTAAATCAAAAAATAGGTATTTAATGCCTAGATCTTGCAGTTTTTCATAATTTATTTCATATATATCTTTTTTATACATATCTGGTTTAAATTTAAACATACTAATCACCTTTTATAGATTATACTTTTAATAAGTGTTAAAATCAATACCTTTCTTCTTCAAAATTCTCATATTCTTTATTTGTTAGAAGACCAAATGGACTTTTATTACTCATAAATTTATCATTTACATTTTTTATTCTTTTTACATATACAATACCTGTAATATAAAGTGGTATAAAGAATGTTAAAATAAGCACTATAAATAATAAATCAGATGTTACAAACGCTAGTATTTTTGTTAAATAATAATTATATATTGTATGAATTAATGTTGGTAAAAGTAATGAATTAAATAATTTAAACATTTTCATAGAATTTGTTTTAGTAAATTTTTCTGTCCCAACATAATATCCCATTACAATACCACATATCAAATGAAGTGGAATTGATGTTATTCCTCTTATAATTGCAAGATGTATCATTGAATTAAATTCTGTTTCTGTAAATACATACATTACTGTTTCAAATGCAGCGAAAGAAAGTGCAATTAAAGATGAATACACAAAACCATCATATACATCATCAAAATTACTATTTTTTTGAATAAAGAAGTATAAAACTGTTAATTTTGCTGATTCTTCTACAAATGCGAATATTAATACCTTTACAAAAGTATATGATTCATAATTTAAATAATTCAAATGTGGTAATATTACCTTACCTACAACTAAAGATACAGCAATTGTAAATACACCTGATAAAAGTGCGAGTGCAATCATATAACTTGGTTCTTTACTTTTTCTATCTGAATATAAAATTGCAGATGTAAATATTATAGAACTAAGTATTGATATAAATATTACAAATAAATAACTTAATGTACCCATTTATCACACTTCCTTATTTTATTACATATTTAGTATATCAGTTTTTTTAAAAGAAAAAAAGTTACAAACATGTAACTTTACACTATTTAGCATTATTCATTGCTTTCATCATTTGATTAATTTGTTTTTGAGTTGGTGTTCTCCCCATTTGACTCATCATAATTTTTATCATTTGTTCATTAATTGGTGGATTCTTCTTTAAATATTTTTCCATATATTTTTTACATACAAAGAATCCAATAACTGCTCCAATTACTAAACCTATTACTACTAATAATATATCTTGTAACATTTATTATTCCTCCTTAATTAATATTATAATAAATTTAAATATTTTATACAAGTGTTTCAGAAATAAACACTAAAAAAGAAGAGAATACAACAATTTAATTTTAAAAGATTTCAACACATTTTTTATCTATGAATACCTTTATGTTCACTTACTTCATAATCATTTATTTCATTAAAATCAATAATATTTAAATCCGATTTTGTTTCTTGTTCTTTTAATTTTTTTATTTCTCTTTGATATCTTTTTTCAAATTCATCATATATATTTTTATTATTTATATAATTAATGTTTGGATCATTTTCATCATAAATAAAGTCGGCATCTAATATAACTAAATCACCTTCCTTAAGAATTGTTTCACCTCTTTTTACATCTAAACCCAATACTCCATCTGTTGGATTTAAATTTTGCCTCCAATGTATTATATTTTCTTTTTTTAATCTTCCTACATTATCTTCTTTTATATCAGTCCAAGTAAGATTTAGATTGCGTAATTTTTTAAATAATTGATATAATTCCTCTTTACTTGCTTTTTTACTTGTATCAACTCGTTCTGTAACTTCAACAAAACAAGATTCACCATTGAACTCTAATTTTTTACGAAGCAATGGACTAATTATATATGGATTATTTGGAAAACTTTTTGTAGCTCTATCTCCAATTTTAATAACTTTATTCCCAATTAATAATACACTGGATAATCCTCCACCATTATAAGTTATATCAGAAAGTTTTACATTTTCATTTTTCAAAACATCTAATATAATTAATTTAACTACTTCTTTTAACGTTGTATCTTCGATTTTTACACGTTTATTAATTTCACAAAATATAGAATTTACTGCTTTTTCTGGATTGTTATCAATATAATCTTTTACCTTAGAATAAGCACTAGGATTATCTTTTACAAACTTCATTAAAGAATATAAATTTTGTGAATTTTCCGTAAATAATGGTAAATTATCATAAATAACTTGTTTACTATACATAATTCCAGAATAAGGAATATTACACTTATTTTCAGCCAATATATTTAAAAATATTTTTTGATTTTCTTCATTTAATCTATCTAACATATCCCCATAAAAATAACTACTTACATTCATTGTTGATACCGTTTTTAAAATACTACTATCGATAAAATTATCAAATTTATCTTTTAATCGAATCCAAATAATATAAAATATTTGATCAATTTTATCAGGATACGGATATCTTTTTAATCCTTCTATAAATTTTTCTTTAAAATTTGGTTGTTCTATTAGTGAATTAATGTTAAATAAAAGAATATTCATATTATCATTAACGATATATGGAAGAATTTCATCAAAATGATCTGCTATTATTTTTGTATTTTTATTTCTTAATTTTACTAATCGACATTTTTTTAAAATAAATTTACTTAAACTATCAAATGAATCATAATAATAACTTGCTATTCCATTTTCAACTGCTTGTTGTCTTATATCTTTTGCCTCTTCAAGTAATTTATTTAATTTTTTTTCTAACATAATTTTCACCACCAATTATAATTTTATTATATCATAACTTTAACATTCTACCATTTTTAATTATATTATTAAATCTAATAGTAGTTGTTTCATTTGTTCTTATTCTAAAATTATAATCATAATTCTAGTAAGTATTTCTTAATTAACATAAAAAAAGTTACTAAATTATAACTTTACACAAATTATACTAGTAACTTTTCTTTTGTTTCATTTATCCAAAAATAATCTTTACTTTTAAAATCAATCACAAATAAACATTCTCTTGAATCAACTATATCTCTTATAAATGTATTAATATTTTTATTAGATTTTATCTTTAAAAAAGTATTATTTATAGTAAGTCTACTTATTTCACTATCACTTTCTATAATATGAACATTATCTGTTTTAGTATAATATATATCATCTCTATGTTTAAGCATAACATAATTATTAAATATTCTTTTATTAAATGGTATTGTAATTTGTTCAAATAATCTAAATTTATTAATCAAATCTTCATCATTAGATGAATAAATATCATAAAACATTTTAAATAAAATATTTGCTTTATCATTATAAAAAGTTTGAAACATATTATTAATTTTAAATATATAAAAAGTTCTCATATAGTATCACCAAGTATATTATATGTTTTTATTTTTAAATAATTTGTCAAAAAAAGAACTAAATAAGTGATTTAATTCTTTCTAATATTGAATCTAGATCTAATTTATAATATTTAAGTATCTCATCTTTTGATGCACTTTTTCCAAATTCATTTATTGTTAATAAATAATCTGTACTAGTTACGAATTTTTCCCATCCAAATGATCCTTCATATTCAAGTACAAATATTTTAGAATTTACTGGGAATAAACTTTCTTTATATGAATCAGTTTGTTCTAAAAATTTTTCCATACAAGGCATACTTACAACTCTAACACCTATTCCTTCAGCTCTTAATTTTTCTTTTATTGAGTTTGCAACTTGTACTTCTGCTCCTGTTGCGATTATAACAACATCTACATTATCATCCGGTTCAGCTTCTATATATGCACCTTTTGATACAGATAACATATTAGATCCACCTTGAACTTTTACTTCAGTTTTCGCAAGTGAAATAACAGATGGCTTTTTATCTTTTAATATGCAGTTCCATGCACCTATTATTTCTATCATATCAGATGGTCTATATACATATAGATTTGGAGTTGCTCTTAAGGTTGAAAGTTGTTCTATAGGTTGATGTGTTGGTCCATCTGCTCCTACTGTAATTGAATCATGTGTAAATATATATGTAACTGGTAAATTCATTAAAGCTGTCATTCTAATAGATGGCTTCATATAGTCTGAAAACGCCATAAATGTTGATGCAAATGGTCTAAATCCTGATAAAGCAAGTCCATTACTTATTGCCCCACTAGCGTTTTCTCTTACACCATATAATATATTTCTTCCATTAAAATTATTATAAGCAATATCTTCTTTACCATTCAAATATGTAAGTGTTGCACTTGCAACATCTGCTGCTCCACCAATAAAATTCCACATAGAATCAGCAATTATATTCATAACTTTTGAATTGCTTTCTCTTAAAGTTTCTTTTAACTCATAATTAATACCAAAATCTATTTTAGTTAAATCTATTTCTGTATTATTATAAGCTAAATTTAAGAATTCATTATATTTATTAGATGGCATATCTTTTTTATATTCTGATACTATTTTTTCCCATTCTTCATATTTAGTCATTCCTCTTTGAACAACTTGATTTCTTATGTTTTCAGCAGGTTCCTTTAAAAGAGTAAATGGAAGACCTTCAATACCTAATCCTTTTTTTAATTGTTCATAATCATCTTTTGTAAGTTCACCAGAATGAATTTTAGGAGTACCTTCTAATTTAGAACCTTCTCCTATTGTTGTATTTACAATTATTAAACTAGGACTTGCTACATTTTTTTTAGCTTTTTCTATTGCTTTATTTATTTCAGAAATAGATTTACCATTTTTTACATTTTCTACATGCCAACCAAAAGCTGCAAATCTATAGGCAACACTTTCTGTAAAATTCTTATTAGTATTTGTATCCATAGATGATTTATTAGCGTCATATAATACAATTAATTTACCTAGTTTTAAATTACCCGCAAATGATGCTGCTTCATAAGATATTCCTTCCATTAAGTCACCATCAGATGCTAAAACATAAGTATAATAATCTATTATCTTTTTAGTTTTCTTATCAAATACATTCTTTGGTTTTTTATTGAATCTTTCTTCTAATATTCTTTCACCAAGTGCCATACCAACAGCAGTTGCAAATCCTTCACCAAGCATTCCAGTACTTGCATCTACTCCAATAGTTCCAAGTTCCGGATGAGATGGAGTTTTACTATTTAATCTTCTATAATTTTTTAAATCTTCTACTGTAAACTGATAACCACTTAAAAATAAAGTTGCATAAAGAAGTGCTGAAGCATGACCTGCACTCAAAACAAACCTATCTCTATTTATCCAATCATACATAGATGGATTAACTTTTATATGTTTTGTATATAATGTATAAATAATTGGTGCAGCACTTAATGTTGAACCAGGATGTCCTCCTTTTGCATTTTGTATTATATCAAGTGCCAACCCCTTTAATACTGCTAGTGATCTATTATCCACTTTTCTTCACCTAATCCCTTTACTATAAATAATTATAGCAAAAAAAAAGACTTTTTAACAAGTACATTTTACATATTTGTTTACTTTTAAAAATATATCTCCTCATAATTTTCTTGTTTTGATAAATTATTATCTATATTACTTGCTCTTTCCATCATAAGTAAGAATCCTAAAACTCCAACAACAATAACTACTAAATAACCAAAATATTTTTTCATACTAACCCTTCTTTCTGACTAAATTCTATCACGAACAAATATTCGTGTCAATAACGTTTCGAACAATTGTTTGACATTTTACACTTTATATGTTAAAATGAAATTGTTATAAGGAGAGATATAATGGAAAAATTAACAAGTAAGCAAAATAACGTATTAGATTATTTAAAACAATTCCTTGCTAAAAAAGGATATCCACCTACTGTAAGAGAAATATGTGCCGCACTTAATTTATCGTCACCAGCAACTGTTCATGCACATTTAAATACATTAGAAGAAAAGGGATATATTTCAAAAGGTAATTCAAAAAATAGAGCTATTGAATTACTTGTAAAAAATGAATATGAAGAAGCAGATAGCGTAGATATTCCGCTTTTAGGTAAGGTTGCTGCTGGTAATCCTATTGAAGCAATTGAAATGCCTGATGAATATTTTACTGTGCCATCTTACCTAATCCCTGCAAGAAGAGAAGTATTTGCTCTTAGAGTAAATGGTGAATCAATGATCAATGCTGGTATTCATGATAATGATATAGTTATAATTCAAAGACAACAAACTGCAAACAATGGCGATATGGTAGTTGCTATGACTGATGATTATGGTGTTACATTAAAAACATTTTATAAAGAAAATGGATATTTTCGTCTTCAACCAGAAAATGATACAATGGCTCCAATAATATTAGATAGTGTTACTATAGTCGGAAAAGCAATTGGATTATATAGAAAAATATAAAAAAGGAATTTTTATAAAATCCCTTTAATCTATATAAACGCTTGCTAAAGAAGCAGTAGCGTATAATAATTACAGGTTAATAAATAACCTGTTTTTATTTTCCAACACTAATAATATATTATTCAAATTAATTTATATTATTCATTAATAGTATATTTTGGTTTTTAAATTTTGTATAGACTTTTATATTAATTCATATTCTCTTGCTATTATTCTATCATCTGAACAATATTCAATTACATATTTATTTTTTTTGCATCAGAACCTATTTCTACTATTTTGTCGGATTGGACAAAATGGTCAAACACATTAAAATTACTGTTATCACAAGATATTATTACCTTTTCTATTACTCCTAAAATTTTCTCCATTCTTTGTATTCTAGTGTTTTTTGTAATTCTCTAGCCTCCCAATATTCTTTACCACTTTCATCTATATGTTTTATATCTTCAAATATCTTTTCAGTATATTTTTTTATTTACTTCATTTTTTCTCATTTCCATCATTTACGTGTTTTAATACTAAAATTATTTTTTATTATCTTTATTTGTATTTCTCCATTTATATCCGTTCTATATATTTTTGATTTAGATAATATATCTAATACATCCTCTTTTGGATGACCATATCTATTATTTTCACCAACACTAATTAAAGTATATTTAGGTTTAATAGTATTAATAAATTCTTTATTTGAAGATGTATTTGATCCATGATGTCCTACTTTAAAAAAATCTATATTTTTTATATTATGTTTACGAATTATATCAATTTTTCTTTTTTTACCCGCATCACCCATAAACAAAAATTTATAGTTATTTAATTTAAAATATATTACATTTGAATTATCATTTTCATTATCATATATACCTGTATTTAAGAAATATAATTTACTATCGTTTATATTTAACTCTTTTATATCTTTGTAATATTTTATATTTTTTTCTTTTAGTTTTTTTATTAAATCTTTTTCTAGTTCATTATAAGTTCCAAAGTTAAATATTACATTTTCTATATTAAAATTATCAATTAAATTAATGGAACTTCCCATATGATCGTAATCACCATGTGATGACATACGTTTTTGCATACGAATTTGAGCAAAAAAAAAGATTGCAAATTGCAATCCAATTATTTTTCATAAAATTTTAATGTTTTAAATTAATTGTTTCTTGACTACCAATACAATAATAAATTTTTTCTCCATATCCATTTGTTGCTTCTATATCTTTCAATCCTATTAATTCTTCTGAAGTATTAATATTCGGTAATATACATTTTATTACTTGAGCTGTATCAATAATTTCAAAATTACCATTTGTTCTCTTAATAACATTGAAATTGTGATCTTCTTCTTGTCCATTTTCTTTTTTTATTTTACCCCCAACCATATATACTTCATATCCAAGAAAACTTAAAATATTTTGTTCTAAAAATGCATATTCTGTACATGCAGCTAAACCAGCTCCTTTTATATCTGATAAATTTAATCTTATATCTCCTATCTCATCTAATTTATCCCAATCAATAGAATTTCTGTATCTTTCAGATTCCTGCCTGTATTTTTCATCTTTTGTATTATAAAAAGCAATATTGTATAAATAAGCTTTACCAAATTCTGTAATATCACCATCAAAGTTAGAACATTTATAATTCATTATAATATATGGCAGATTCTCTCTCAAAAAATATGGTTGATTAGGAAGTTTTTCTTTATAAAAATCATATAATTGTTTATATGGTGAATCTTCATTTATAGAAAAATAATTTCTAATTATTCTCATCATACAGTTTATACTAAATCCTTTTTTATCCATATTATCTCTAATTAAATTAATTATAGTATCATATATTTCTGTATTATCATGATAATAAACAATATCAACTATTCTATTTCCTGTAAAAGAAACATCCATGTTTTTGTTTATAAATCCTTCATGAAAAATAATCACGTCTGTATTATTTTCCTTTATTGTTTCATGTTTAGATATACAATAATTATCTGAATTTAAATATTCAATTTGACCTTTTATGATTTCTTCGTTTGTTTTTCCCTGCTTAATTAAATCTCTCAATTCTTCAACGTTTTTAAACATGTTATCACATCCTATAAATATTATATCATATTAATTTATAATTAAGGTAAACAAGTTCCTATTTTCAACTTATTATTTTTAATTTTAAACATAATGCTTCCATCTTGATCAGTTCTATATATTTTTGATTTACTTAAGTTCTCTAATACCTCTTTATTTGGATGACCATACCTATTATTCTTTCCAACACTAATAATGCTGTATTTAGGATTAATCACATTTATAAATCCTTTACTACTACTTGTTTTAGATCCATGATGTCCAACTTTTAATACATCTATATCTGGTAAATTATATTTATTCATTATTTCTTTTTCAGTAGTTACACTTGCATCTCCCATAAACATAAATTTATAAACATTAAGTTCACTGTAAATAACATTACTATTATCATTTTCATTGTCATATTCTTTTGTTTGTAAGAAATACAATTTATTATTATCTATATTTAACTCTTTAATACATGAATAGTATTTTATTTTCTTTTTATCTAATACTTTTATTAATTCCTGTTCTAAATCATTATAAGGGCCACAATTAAAGATTACTTTCTCTACTTTAAAGTTTTCTACTAAATTAATCGCTTCTCCCATATGATCGTAATCACCATGAGTTAAAACTAAATAATCTATTTTTTTAATACCTACTGATTTAAAGTATGGAATAAGTATATTCTTAGATATATCATAATTAATATTTCCTCCCGTATCAATTAATATATTTTTATTTTTTAATCTAATAAGAGATGAGTCACCTTGCCCAACATCTAAAATACTTACTTCATTATTTACTATTCTTCCATTATTAATAAGAAAAATTAGACTTATAATTACAATAATAATTTTATAAATCAATTTCTTTTTTCTTTTTAAAATATATATAAATATTATGTAATATATAATTATTAAAAAAATATTCATCTTACATATTGAAAAAGAAAGAAATTTTATATTAGAAAAAAAGTCTGTAATTTTTTCAAAATAACTTATAAACATATATAATATATTATCTAAACTAGGAAATAATACTGTAACTAAACTTAGTGGAAATAATATATATGAAACAAATGGTATATAAATAATGTTAAGAATAATACCAAGAAAATTAACTTCAAAAAAGTTATTAATAAGAACTGGCATTGATGAAAAAAATGATATTAATTATGTCGAAGAAGATGGCAGGTTTGCATATAAATACTGCTTTTACGATATTGATCAAAACGGTGTAGACGAATTGATCGTTCACGGCTCTTATTATAATTATTCCATTTATACTTTAAAAGGAAGTAAGGTAAAGGGGCTAGCCTGGAATAAATATGGCGGGGGGCTGGAAAATTATACGGCGGCAAGGCGCCATTTTA
>OGRO01000640.1_pt1 | contig 32723 bp, 29 predicted proteins | sample 1553451 | NCBI WGS metagenome assembly OGRO01 (sample SAMEA2580021, study PRJEB22360) | human gut metagenome | reverse complement strand
ATAGAGTGGCGCGTTCGGCTGATTTTGCGGTAGCGCTAACACCACGCTCCCCTTGCGGGGAGCGACGATCACGGACTCCGCGTCTCCGGCTATGTCGTCCTCGTTTCAACCCACGCTCCCCTTGCGGGGAGCGACCATGACATTATACTATGGTCAACACTTTTTCGGGTTTCAACCCACGCTCCCCTTGCGGGGAGCGACCCGACCCATCCTGTCGGCGCTCTCGTACCGCGACACGTTTCAACCCACGCTCCCCTTGCGGGGAGCGACTCAAGGCCGTTCGCTCCGCGATCTCGCAGCCGGGTTTCAACCCACGCTCCCCTTGCGGGGAGCGACCGGCGGCTTTCCGCAGTCGATCATGATTTCCTCCTAGTTTCAACCCACGCTCCCCTTGCGGGGAGCGACCGCACTTCGGGCATCTCTCCTTCGCCTCTGCGGTGTTTCAACCCACGCTCCCCTTGCGGGGAGCGACCCAACCCAACGGCGGTTGCCCCGATGTTTGCCGAGTTTCAACCCACGCTCCCCTTGCGGGGAGCGACTGCCGTTCCAGATCAGCCTGGCGCCACTTCCCTGTTTCAACCCACGCTCCCCTTGCGGGGAGCGACGGGGTCTCCGTGCCTGATGGTCCATGCGCTTGACGTTTCAACCCACGCTCCCCTTGCGGGGAGCGACCTCCTCTTCGGTGCCATCGACGACTTCTTCGAGTTTCAACCCACGCTCCCCTTGCGGGGAGCGACAGCGCGTAGGCGACGGCAAGTACCGCCTCTGGTGGTTTCAACCCACGCTCCCCTTGCGGGGAGCGACGCCCCGGCTGAAACGGTGGCGCTACAGCTTCGGGTGTTTCAACCCACGCTCCCCTTGCGGGGAGCGACCACCATCCATCCGTTCGACTCGTAGTAGGCGATGTTTCAACCCACGCTCCCCTTGCGGGGAGCGACGCCTCCCCATGGACGATTTCGAGAGGGCGTCTGCGTTTCAACCCACGCTCCCCTTGCGGGGAGCGACCTTGTCGAGGCCCGGAAGGAGGCCGTCAACGAGTCGTTTCAACCCACGCTCCCCTTGCGGGGAGCGACCGATGCCGTCCAACTTTGAGATCACCGCAGAGTTGTCGTTTCAACCCACGCTCCCCTTGCGGGGAGCGACAGCACCGATGCCGTTGATCGCGGTATGCAATCCGTTTCAACCCACGCTCCCCTTGCGGGGAGCGACGGCCACCTCGTCGTAGATCGGCACTCGGTAGCCCTGTTTCAACCCACGCTCCCCTTGCGGGGAGCGACAGTTGTCCTCGGTCTCGATTCTCGCGGCCTCTGGTTTCAACCCACGCTCCCCTTGCGGGGAGCGACGAGGCCCCTAGGGTTTTTCGCGCGATTGCCCCGTTTCAACCCACGCTCCCCTTGCGGGGAGCGACAAGCAGCCCGTTCTTCCTCTCGCCCCTCGTCTTGTCGTTTCAACCCACGCTCCCCTTGCGGGGAGCGACCGTTCGCCGCCCTATTGTGGAGGGTCACGCCTCGTTTCAACCCACGCTCCCCTTGCGGGGAGCGACGCTTGGCCATATCGGCATAGGCCGGATCGTATTTGTTTCAACCCACGCTCCCCTTGCGGGGAGCGACCAGGCTCAAGGGTAACAGGTTGGTAACGGATGGTGTTTCAACCCACGCTCCCCTTGCGGGGAGCGACGTGTAGCAGCCCAGCATTTCCGCCGAGAAATCGAAGTTTCAACCCACGCTCCCCTTGCGGGGAGCGACTGCCACTAGACCAGTTTCTAAAGCTGGCGACCAGGTTTCAACCCACGCTCCCCTTGCGGGGAGCGACTATCGGGGACGCCTCCAAGCTGGGCAACGCCCAGTTTCAACCCACGCTCCCCTTGCGGGGAGCGACACTGGCCGCGATGGGCCGCACGTGCGGCCTCGCGTTTCAACCCACGCTCCCCTTGCGGGGAGCGACGTAATTGTACATTGTCCAACCCATTAACTGCGCCGTGTTTCAACCCACGCTCCCCTTGCGGGGAGCGACGGCCACCGTCACCTGCTGCCCTGCCGTCAATTCGGGTTTCAACCCACGCTCCCCTTGCGGGGAGCGACGCTGATGCTGTAGACGTTGCAAGGAACGTCCCGGTTTCAACCCACGCTCCCCTTGCGGGGAGCGACCTGCGCTCTAGCAGCCCGTCAGTTTTGACGGCATCGTTTCAACCCACGCTCCCCTTGCGGGGAGCGACCAAGGCTCCTATCTACTCGGTTACGTTGACGGTGTTTCAACCCACGCTCCCCTTGCGGGGAGCGACGCTCCGCACGCTCAACGGCAAGCAACGCGCCGTTGTTTCAACCCACGCTCCCCTTGCGGGGAGCGACCACCATGAGTTTCTACGATACCGAGGGCACCCCGGTTTCAACCCACGCTCCCCTTGCGGGGAGCGACTTTCAACAAGGCCATTGCAGAGGGTCAGACCAAGGTTTCAACCCACGCTCCCCTTGCGGGGAGCGACCGGCGGCCTGTGACGTGTCCGGGCTGCTCGCACATGTTTCAACCCACGCTCCCCTTGCGGGGAGCGACTGCCGCAACGGCGATGCGGGCGGCAACCTCGGGTTTCAACCCACGCTCCCCTTGCGGGGAGCGACCGGCTTTCCGTAATCGATCATGGTTTCCTCCTAGTTTCAACCCACGCTCCCCTTGCGGGGAGCGACATCCCCCGATGAGATTCCAGCCCTGGATGGGCATCGTTTCAACCCACGCTCCCCTTGCGGGGAGCGACCCGACCGACGTAGGGCCTCACCGTCTCGCAGAAGTTTCAACCCACGCTCCCCTTGCGGGGAGCGACTGCTCATCGCGAGCTGTTAGGAGGATTTGGAATGGTTTCAACCCACGCTCCCCTTGCGGGGAGCGACGTGGCGTTCTTCTCGTGCCTTCGCAGGTCGCGCTGGTTTCAACCCACGCTCCCCTTGCGGGGAGCGACGCGTTCCCTGCGAAGTCGTATTCCACTCGGTATGTTTCAACCCACGCTCCCCTTGCGGGGAGCGACGTACACGGTGCACGCGATTGACCTCGTGCTCGAGTTTCAACCCACGCTCCCCTTGCGGGGAGCGACTAAACCGACCGTCACATCGTGCCCGTCGGCCTTGTTTCAACCCACGCTCCCCTTGCGGGGAGCGACCCTTTCCCATCTCCTCCTCTCCGTAGAGGCCCTGGTTTCAACCCACGCTCCCCTTGCGGGGAGCGACGAGACTCAGGCAGAAACGACATGAACGGGAAGCCGTTTCAACCCACGCTCCCCTTGCGGGGAGCGACGACGAGTCTAAGGTGCCGCGCGAGTACATCAGCGAGTTTCAACCCACGCTCCCCTTGCGGGGAGCGACGGCCCTGAGCTGATCGTTGCTCATCATCTCCACGTTTCAACCCACGCTCCCCTTGCGGGGAGCGACGTGTCAACGGGGATGCCGATGATAACGAGCACGCCGTTTCAACCCACGCTCCCCTTGCGGGGAGCGACTGCGGGCATCTTGATCACGGCGTCCCTCCCGAGTTTCAACCCACGCTCCCCTTGCGGGGAGCGACGCTGGTCTTTCAACTCGTTCGCCGATGCCGCCGCGTTTCAACCCACGCTCCCCTTGCGGGGAGCGACGTTGTCGTATGGGATTCCGGCCATGACCAGGTTGTTTCAACCCACGCTCCCCTTGCGGGGAGCGACTGGCACTCCAGCCAGTCGGCGCCCATGACCTTGCCGTTTCAACCCACGCTCCCCTTGCGGGGAGCGACCGCCCACGGCCACGGCGAGCGGGCACGCCTCGAGTTTCAACCCACGCTCCCCTTGCGGGGAGCGACCATTGTACCCCAGCACGGCATTTGCGATCCAGGCGTTTCAACCCACGCTCCCCTTGCGGGGAGCGACGCAGGCCCTTTGCAGCGCGTCCAGGGAGGGCACGGTGTTTCAACCCACGCTCCCCTTGCGGGGAGCGACCGCTACATCTTGTTAATGTAGCTCTGCGAGCATACCATATGCACGATGTATTTCACCCAAACGCTTCCTCCGACGAACTTCGCCCCTCCGAAACAAACCAAAAAGCGGTGCGAACTTCCCAGGGAATCCCTGATAGCCCCCAGTTCGCACCACCCATTATTCCGACCGCTTATTCCTAAAGTGCCAAGAATCCCTCGGCATCGTAGGACTCCTTCGCACCAACATGCTCTATCTTCGATCCGTAATTATTTCCCAGATAATAGAATCGCAGGCTGTCCTTCTCCGGATCAATCAACTTCGTTAGCTCGCTCTTTATTTTCGCCATGGTGGCTGCATCGGCAACGCACTCGAACACCGAGTTCTGCACACGCTGCCCGTAGTTCACGCAATGCCGAGCAACTTTCCGCAGCCTTCTTCTTCCTGCTGGATCCTCTGTGTTTACGTCATAAGTTATTACCGTCAACATTGCTTTCACTTCCACAAAAATGCAGGGTAACCATCCAAATCTCCCCGGATAAACCGAGCCAAGAGGAGAGCCTGGACGTGCGGCACCAAGCCCCATGGAATCTTTTCTTTTAGGTACGGATGAACTATCTCATTGCGCTTACGCTCCTGCCATGAAGCGAAAAGTGTCTTCCGGGCATCCTCGCCCAAGCGAACCTCTCCCGATTCAAGCACGTCGAAATCCTCAGGAGACACCATTCTATTATTGATGGCCGTCAGAACGAATCGGTCGACCATCACCGGCCGCAGCTCCTCCATAAGATCCAGAGCCAAAGACCGCCTTCCCGGCCGATCGGTATGGAGAACGCCCACGTAGGAATCGAGCCCCACCCCTTCAAGGGCAGAAGCGCAATCCATCATGAGAACCGTGTAAAATAGCGACAGCATAGCATTCACGGGATCGGTCGGCGGCCGTCTCGCCCGTCGAGAAAACGCAAACTCATCCTGATTACGTAAAATCAGTTCGCCCAAAGCGCCGAAATACGTCGCAGCCGCATCTCCTTCAACACCACGCAGCGAGGCAGCGTCCTCGCAGCCCCATACCGCCTCCAAAGATGTCGCCAAACGCCCGGAAGCGCCTTCAACAAGATCGGCCTCAATGCGAAGTCCATGATCGCGCAAGCCGCGCTCGAGCACCCATCTGCTGTTGTAGATCTTACCGGCAATAAAGGGTTTTGCCACGGCGAGAGACCGTTCCTCCGATTCCGACCAGGCGTATTGTTTCTTCCGCAGAAGCACATTGCCCTGTTGAGCGCCGCAAGATCGCGCTAGGAAACGGCCACGCGGTGTGAAGAACGACAGGCCTATTCCTCTCTCTGCGCATGTGCCCATCAGCGCAGGACTGGCCCCCATATACGAGAAGCAGAAAATCGCCTCTAACGTATGCAGCGGCACACGCCCCATTTCGCGCCCCGACTGCTTGACCACAATGTTCTCGCCGTCGAGGGTTGCATAAGCATCCTCCGTGAAAATATACAGGGTGTTGCGCAGGTGCCTCATTGCCCCTCCTTCATGCGCCGCTTCATATAGGCCGAAACGCTTTCTCGCTTGGGCAGCGCGGGTAAGCAAACGTCTTTGAGCGAACACGAACGGCAAGCCGCCATCGATCGAGGTGCCGGAGTGGCGCGGCGCTTAAAGGCTCGATGCATCTCCCTCGCCATTTCAACAACATGCGTGCGCAATTCAGCGTCAAGTTCCACCTTCTCTCGACTTCGCGTTTGCCCGTAGAACAGATACGCAGTTCGTACTTCGCAGACAAGCATCTCCTCCAAGCACATCGCCTGAGCGCAAAGCTGTAACCTGTCAGCATCGTGGCGCTTTGCTTTACCGTGTTTGTATTCCACGGGAGTAGGAAGCCAAAGCCCTTCTTCCCCCGCTAGAGGAACACCTTCCGAAGAACGATGGAACTCCACTACGTCGCATTTGCCGCTTAAGCCCAAATTTCGCGAATGAATCCCCAGCCCGCGCACTATCAGCATGCTCCCTCGCTTCTCACGAGAAAACTCGTCGTGGGCCCTTTCATGCATCAAGTTTCCTTGCATAGTGAGCACATTCTCGCTCCACTGCTGCTCCAGATGAATCAGGGCCCACTGACGGGGGCAGAAGGCGTAGTGCTGGATCCCCGATAAAGCCAAGTACTCGTCTTCTGCATACATGTCAATCCCCTTGCCCTAGAAAAGCTCGATCAGCTCGACGCCCTCGGGAATGTCGCCCACCTCAATGGCGTAATCGCTAAAAGAGCGCGCCTCTTGCGCGTCGGGGATAAGACGATTCACCTTGACGGCCTCAAACAGACGATGGGCCGGGGCGTTGCCCAACTTGCTCTCGTGCTTGAACACAAACAACTTGCGCGACGACATCAGGCCTCGCGCGGCGCTGCGATCGTTCTCGAACATATTCATAAGGGCAGAGAAAAACAGGTCGAGATCCTCTTGGGAGAAGCCGGTCTTCTCAGCCAGCGACGCGGAAACAAACCCTTCTACCCGGTAGAGCCCATAGGGAATGTACTGCTTGCGTCCCATGGTGCGCTCCTTCTCGGCATCCTCCTCCTTAGTGACAGCCATACGGGTAATGCTCATCTCCATCGGCATGACGGGATCGACCGACTCCGCAAAGCACATCTGAATGGGCCCGCGCACCTGACCGCAGTTAACCCCCGTAGTCATCACGGCCCCAAAGCTACGAATGTCAAAGAAGTTGTCGCACATGAACTTCGTGACTTTCAGCCGATCCTGCTCGCCCTTCGGAAGTTTCTTCTCCGAAGGCTTCATATCGTAGTGAACATAAGCCTTTTTGTTACGCTCGTTCAGAACTGCGCCTTCCTGTACGTAGATCTTGTAGCCCAACTCGCCTTCTGCAACATCGGGGCCATCCACGTCCTGGCCTTTTACGAGGTCAACGTAGTTGCGCACCTTGCGCTTCAGGCACACATCGGACACGATGCCGTGCCCTGTCTCCGGATCGATGCGCGGCATGTTGCCCGCATCGGGATCACCATTGGGATTACCGTTCTTCACATCGAAGAACAGCACAAAATCGAATCGGTTCTGAATGGGTTCAGTCATGGGTTGCTCCTATCACTACTCGCCACTAGTCTCAGTTGATGCCGCATCGGAAGAACTTGCTTCGGATTTCTTGCCTCGCCAAAGGAATTGTCTCTCCTGGTAGTATCCAACGTAAAAGTTTCCTTGCTCCGTTAAGTCAAGCGTTGCAGGGAAGAAGCAACTTTCACCAAGAAGAGGCATTATGCCGTCCATTTCTTTCTCGAGCTTAATGCTCAAGCCCGCATTGGATTTTCGCAATTTGGCCATATGGTGTTGATGGCTTCTCAGCAGTGATGGATATACCCGCGAAGGTGCCATGGATGCAGCACCGATGAAGCGGTCTTTTATAGTCGCGTTCACATCACCCAGCGCGGCCGTTTGGGTTCTCTCCAAAACGGCGAAAAGCCGTCCGAGGGCATATCCGCGATCAGTGTTTTCCTCGTTCAAGTCCACTTGCAAGCTCCTTTCGCTTGAAACTCTTTCCCCCGTTTCTTTTGCCGCGATCCTCTGGGCACGGACGAGCCATGCTTTCAGAAGCGCTGCTCGCTGCCCCATATCCCATGGATTGTTGTCGCCGTGATCAGCCCGCATGCGCGCAATAACGAGCTGGGGAAGCGCTCGGGGAAAGCGGCTGCCCGTTAGCATCGCATGCAAGCAGTTGTTCACGAGCGTCGAGGGAACCGCATCGGCTTCCCCCAGAGGAGCTGTCTGCCTGAGCATTGAGCGCAGAGAGCGCGGCTTCACGCCATCCATCTCGATATCCCGCAAGTATTCTCCGTAATGCCGAGCAATGGCCCCAAACGTATTCGTTTCGAAAAACCGAACAGCCAGACGAGCCGCATTGGGTGCAAGGCCCAAAATAAAGAAGCGCGTCTCGAGGTCGTATCCCTCAAGCGGCTTGCCTTCCTTCATGCATTCGAGCGTTTGCTGAATGTGCTCGAGGTCGGCCGTGTCCTCCGCACGGGGATCAACCTCGTCGCCCAGCATAGCAAGCATCATCAGCTCCTCGTCGGTGGCAGTGCGATCCGTCCAAAAAACGACCGTTGTTTGCCCGAAGCGAACTCGATGTTTCAAATCGCCATAAAGATAGCGCAGCGCTGATCCTGCATTAAAGGCCACTTCTTGAGACAGAGAAGCGTTATAGGCCTGCTTCTTGCCATAGGATTCGAAGGAATCCAAGTTAAAGGACACGAGCGACGCTCCCGCCGATTGGGCGCCTGGCACACCTGTTACTTGGGGAAAAAGGCGCGCCATCGAAGTCCGCTCTCCGGTAATAGCGCACTGGCCGACCACGTCGTCGTCGCTGGGAAGATCGCAATAGGCAGCCCAAGCATCTCGAATAGCCTCGCGCTCGTGAACGCGCTGTCGGTCGCCCGAAAGTCGGAAGACCATGAAGCCTCCACCGGCCAACTCAGCCCGCAGCGTCTCGTCAAGCCCCTCGAGGCAGTCGTCTCGTTCGAAAAACGCCCTCACCGCCTGAGCGCCCGCATCATCGCACGAAGCCAGAACATCCTCATGCAGGGCACGAGCGCCCGCACGTTTCTCTTCTCCCCGCTTCGAATCAAGACCCAGCAGATAGGCTGCGTTGTCGCAAAGAAAGAAAGGGAGGATGCCAGTACCCGACCGCGAACCATGCTCGGGCACCCGCATCGGAAGAAACCGCCGCAGCTCCTTACCTTCTCCTGTCGTGAGGGGAAGAACGCGCATCACCCGTCCATCTTCCGCAAGGGTGATTTCCCACGCAGCCTTCTCGGTACTCCAGTGCGCAGGGGGCACATCGCATTCGGGATCAGCCAAAAGGCGCCCGTAGTAGCGATGAAGTTCTTGAAGAATCATCGGACGACCCCCTCACGGGCGCGGCCCACATCGATGACGCCATCTTCCATGACGGCACGGAAGAACATCGGTGCCATGCCATTGTCGAAATCGATGTCATACAGCATGAAACCGAGATCGCGCTCACCTGCCCCGTCATAAAAGGAAACAGGTTCGGTCTCGCCGCTCTCCAGCAGGCTCACCTCCGCCGGAAACTCGCGACACCCGAACACCGGTTGGTTGAAGCACTGCCCTTTACGCAGTCGCCTCAGCGCGATGTTGTAGTGCTTCTCCGCAGTGTCCTCGGCCCCCGCCTCGTCGGTCAGCTCGAAATGAGCTTCGATGATGTAGGCGACGTCTCGCAGATACAGCGTCGCCCGCTGCTGGCGATCGTCAGACGCCGAAACATAGATATCCGCGTCCTTTTCCATGGCTTTCTTGGCATTCTGATAGGGCATCTTGCCGCCGAGCTCGTTGCGTCGGAACGTGTCGAAGCGAATCTCGTTGAGCACGTGAATGCGATCGATGTGCCAGCGAATGGCAGGCTTCCAATACACCGCTTCAATGAGACCGCGGGCCGCCGAGGGCGTAATGCAGTCATAGCTCACTCGTTCCGATTTCATCTCCGGGCGCGTGAAGCAAGCTCGCGGCCCTTTGGCGAGAATTTTTATCCCATATCCCATACGACCTCCTTTCCTCTTTAACTCTGTCTTAGAAAAACAAAGGGCGAAACTCCTCCTCTCCCGGTTTGACGAGCCCTACGTCATCGCGGTAAAAATCCTGCAGTCGATCTTCGCGTAGAACCAGAAATGGGCCAATTGACTCGAACGCCCCCGTTTGCCCGTATTCCCTTGAGAGCCATCGGGGAACGCTGACGCTGTGACGCTGAAGCCGCATGGAGAGAGCAGCCGGGTTTTCCGCAGCAAGCAGATTCTCCAGCTCTTTCGCTCCATCCGCTCCTCTCGGAATAATGAGCGGCACAGTATCCTCATCAATTATACGATAATCAATAGCAATCTGCTCGAAAGGAATTGGCTTGAAGGTACTTCTAACGATATTGGTATCGGTTAGCCGCGCAAACAACCCCTTCGCGTCCAGATCTTCAGTTTGATACCGAACCTCAAAGAACGGCCTGACAAGATCTTCGGACACCGTACCGCCGTTCTCATCGATCAGCGACCGCGCAATGTCCTTCATCTTCTCAAGCCAAGGGCTTGTTCGCTGGCGCTCCCCTTCAATGGCATACTCGAATACGCGCACAATACCCGCATCATTCCGTCCCTCCCGATTGCACCGCCCCGCAGCCTGAACGAGAGAATCAATTCCGGCGAGCTCACGATACACCACGGGAAAGTCAACATCTACGCCGGCTTCCACCAGCTGCGTTGACACGACAACGCAGCGTTTTCCCTCTTTGAGTCGCTGACGTATTTGATCGAGCACCTCGCTGCGATGCGAGGGCGTCATGGCAGCACTCAGGTGAAAGTAGCCCTGAGCGCTCAGCGGGTCCTGGCCGTGCGCCATGCCGTCTTTGTCCCCTTGACGCACGAGCTCGCGATAGATCTCGCATGCCTCTGCCTTCGTGCCGACCACGCAGAGCACTTGGTCGCACTCGGATAGTTGCGAGACAAGCTGATCTTTTTCCAGTACTCCCGCTGTCTCGTAAACTACTCGCGAGCCGAAGGCTTCGGCAAAGGAATCCTTATGCACCGTGATCTCGCGCGGCTTCGAACCGAAGGGCCACACCATGTCGAGAGCAGGTTGCGTCGCAGTGCACAACACGATTGTGGCGCCATAGCCAAACGTGAGCTCCTCAAGCATTGCCAGAGAAAGCGTCAGCAAACTGTCGGGAAGCGTTTGGGCCTCGTCGAGAATAATGACGCTGTTCGCAATGCTGTGGACCTTGCGGCTCTTGCCGGGCTTGTTGGCGAAGAGCGACTCAAAGAGCTGGACGTTCGTCGTCACTACAATGGGAGCATCCCAATTCTGAGCAGTAAGTCGCTGAGCGTAGCCTTCCTCGTCATCCAAGTCGGAGAAGTCGTAATTCGAATGATGCTCGAGGATATTTTCTGAACCGAAAATGCTCTTGAACACCGCAGCAGTCTGCTCTACGATCGAGGTAAAGGGGATGGCTATAATCACGCGATCCATCCCGTATTGTTTTGCGTGCTTGAGGGCAAAAGCAAGAGAGCTGAGCGTTTTCCCTCCTCCGGTGGGAACCGTGAGCGAGAAGAGCCCTGGCTCCTGCTCGGCGGCTGCTACGCAGTCGGACAGCACAGCCTGACGCGCCCGATTTACCGGCGAATCCATCGAGGACTTCGTAGCTAGATGAGCTTGCAGCATTTCCAGAAGTTCAGGGATAGAGGCACGCTTCTGATCATTTCGAGCTTGTGAGGCATCGGGAGTCATGAAATGCTCAGTGTCGAGGTAGTCGGCATCGACGAGAGATGAATACAGCATGCGGGCTAACACGTAGACGGAAAAGCAGCGGGCTGAAACGTTATTACCCGGCGCTGTTTTGCGATGGGGAACGAAGGGCAGCCCGAGCTCGCTGGCTGACGGTAGAGCAAGGAGGTCAGATTCGCCCAGCAAATCGAAGAAAGCATCATAGGGTTCCACTTCTTTTTGCAGTCGCTGTTCAAGCGGGGTTAAGGAAGATCCGGCGCCCTGCGAGCTGGTGATTCCGTTCATGAGGCCTCCGTGGTGAGCTGCGACAGCATATGCCAGCAGACGACCAACGCCATATTCCCCATAGCGATCGAGAGCAATTTTTGCACCAGCAGTTGAGTGGTCGACATGTTGAGCGCTTCCTTGAAGGCGGCGCTGAAACGCCTCTGAAGATTTACCGGCGTCATGGAGAATGCCCAACGCGCGGCCCCATTCTTTCATACCGAAGCGATCAGCGAAAGAGGAGGCCCTCTCGGACACAGCGGAAAGATGATCCTCGAGCCGCTGGCAAGCCAAGCCGCCTTTCGAGCCATCGGTGTGAGCATATAGCGTCATTGTCTAGCTCTCCTACTTAATCGGGACTACACCTTTCCCCTGCAGATTATTGTCTTTGACATCATCATTGTCAATAATCATCTTCGTAAAAGGAAAAATAGAAGGAAAATGAGTTCGAGATCTCATTAAAAATGACGGCGCGGGCCTCTTGTTGGCCCGCGCCGCCTATCCATCTTTCCATTTACATTTCAACCCACGCCCCCTTGCAGGAGGCGACGATTGAATTCTACAGGATCAAGCGAGCCTTTTCCGACATTATGCAAGAATTCTTTTTACTCGGTGTACCAATATGAGGCCACTGAGAGAATTTTTTCTCTTGTGTTTATGAGGGGAGATCTCAGGCGGTGGCTCTCAAGCAAATCCCACATGGCGCGTATTAAAGGAGATATTGCCCCAGGCGCGCAAACCCTAACAGGAAGCGCTTGGATGATCCCAAGCATGCAATATAATGGCATTCGCAATCAAACGCCAAGAAAGGCAGTTCGCTATGGACACCCCTTCGCACCCATCCATTACCCTTTCTGCAGAACAGCACATCGAGAACGGTGTTGTCTACACCGACGACGTAGCCCGACAGCGAGCTATTGCCTACGACATGCTGCGGGAGTTCTCCGCCAAGAGGGCGGCCTACTATCGCGACGGCTCTAAGATCAACCTCAAGAAACTGCTTGGCAAAGATGTCATCATGTTCGCCGCCCGCGGCGTTGCCACCGCCGAAGAGTTCGTACTCGAGGCATTCCGGGCCTGCGAAAGCTCCAGCGAGGAAACGGTCATGGGCAACCTGTGGCAGGCACTGATTGCAGCAATCTCTTCCGATACCCTCGACACGGGGGACATGATGACGGTACGCGACGGAGCCCTTTACGTATGCGAGCTCAAATCGCAGGTCAATACTACCAATTCGGCGTCATTCCCCCAGGAGCTCCGAGAATTGAAAGACAAGTGCGAGACGCAGCGGCGATTCAAGCGCGCCAGCAACCAGCAAGTACTGCCAGCGTTCTGTGTGCTGCGCCACAACAAGGCCATCGACGAGATACGCACGTACCAACCCGACGAGCGCGATCAGGCCAATCGAGACATCGCCGGATTCCAGTACCGGTACCTGACAGGTGCGGCATTTTGGCAATGGCTTACCGGTTTCGACTCCGTCGAGGGTCTTATCGACGACGTTTCCCGCATCGAGATCGGCGATGTTCGCCAGGCGCGTCAAGAGTGCATCGGCCGTCTACAGAAAGAGATGCGCCGAGCCCTCGAGGAAAACTCCCTTGGCGACACCATGAACGACGTCCAACTGCTCAAGCAGCGGCTTTGCTAGTCCGCGGGCTGCGTCATATCTCCCAGAGAAAGGCGCAGCCATGCCGGAAATCACCGCACGGCAGGCGCCTGCCACGTTTCGTCATTGGTCAAGCGGTAGCGGGAATGGCGAAAATCGGCGAATCGTTCGTCGGGCTCGTCCCCATTCATATCCCCGATAATCGCACGCCCAATAGCCTCGCCGAGCGCCACCGGCACCGCATTGCCGATTTGCTTGTACATATCCGCGATATTCCCGCAGATGCGCCAATCGTCGGGAAAACCCTGGACGCGCTTGTACTCTTCCACCGAAAGCGGACGATCTTCCGTAGGATGACACAGATCCGTCGCCGGCATCGTCGGGGAGGTGACCAGCGTCGGAGACGGGCGATCGAATCGTATGCGGCGATAAAATCCCGTTTTGCCGCCTGACAGCTCAAAGGCCTTCCCCATGGCATCGCGCTGCACAGCCACAGGCAGGTCTTTCCAATACTCCCCCTCTTTGAGCATTCTGAAGTACTTGAGACGCTTCTCGGGGAAATCGGTATGCTGCATGGGGCGCGCCTTCAAATCCCCCACGACCTCGCCGAACGTTTTCCACGGCGGAAGTCCGTGCTGCCCATCGCACTCGTGAGTGGGTGTCAAATAGGAAGGCTTATTTTCCCCACGCTTTCCGATAAGCACAACACGTTCCCGAATCTGAGGCGCGCCGAAATTCGCTGCGTTGTACAAATTGAAGCTCACGGAATACCCCGCCTCCTCCAATTTGCGAAGAATCACGTGCAGCGCGCCCCCTTTGACCGGCTGCCCGTGTCGCTCAACAGCATAGGGAGCCGAAAGAAGCCCGCGTACATTTTCTATTACCAAATACGTAGGTTTTATTTCTGAGGCCAGCTCAAGGTACTTCAGGAACACATTGCCTCGCGCGTCGTCAAACGCACGTCGCGCGCCAGCCGTGCTAAAAGCCTGACAAGGAGGGCCGCCGAACATGACATCGACCTTCGCATCCGGCTCTAGGCCAGCCATCTGAAGGATCTCGGTTGCCGAGTACTGGTTGATATCGCCGATCAGAGCGCCTTTCGGTCGCATTGCCTGAATGGTCATCCTGCATTTGCGATCGTTTTCGCAATAGAGAAGCGGCTCGATGCCCGCAGCCTCCATGCCCAGATCAAGGCCGAGCGCTCCCGAAAAGAAGCTGAACGCCACTATTGCCGGCCTTTCGCCCATCAAGCACTCATGATCCTTGGGCTCCGGGACGAGATTGTTGTCCCGCATATAATCCCGTAGCGCTTCCTCGCGAAGAACCCATTTGTTGCCGACTTTTTGAGCCGGCAGTTTTTCCTCTCGGATAAGCCGCGTCACCGTTTGCTTCGTAACGCCGATTGAATCTGCCGCGTCATCTACCGAAAGAAGGCTTTCCTGCTCCTCCGAAACCATCTATATCCACGTTCTTTCTATTTGGAAAATTTTTCAGACCATATTATCACAGAGTGGCTCTCGCTCATCCGAGGAGATGATGACCGGACGAAAGCGTCCGCTTCCACTCCCACAGTTTGCCAACGACCGCAGCTGAAATGCGGCGGCTGCGCAGGCGACGGCGTACCATGAGGAAAACTCTCACCACGGAGCGAGGAGCGCACCATGATCACCCGTCTCACCTTCGACCAGATCAGCACCGCGGTACACGACGCCTATGAAGCCTGCAAGGACATCAAGGGCGGCCAGAACGCGCATTATATCCCGTATCTCGCGAACATCAATCCCAGTTTGTTCGGCATCAGTCTGTGCCTGCCGGACGGCCGACTCATCTCCGTGGGCGACACCGACTACCGCTTCGGTATCGAGTCGGTGTCGAAGGTGCACACGGCCATTCTGGCGCTGGAGCAGCACGGGGCTCAGGCGATTCTAGACGACATCGGCGCCGACGCCACGGGGCTGCCGTTCAACTCCATCTTCGCTATCCTGCTGGAAAACGACCGGCCTTCCACGCCGCTCGTGAACGCCGGCGCCATCGCAGCCTGCTCGCTTGTTGAGCCCCACGGCGATGCCGACGGGAAATGGAAGGCCATCTTCGACAACATGACCGCGCTTCTGGGAAGCGAGCCGGCGCTCATCGACGAGTTGTACCATTCTGAATCCGCCACGAACTTCGACAACCGCTCCATCACCTGGCTGCTGCAAGAATACGGCCGCATCTACGACGACCCCGAGATGTCGCTTGATTTGTACACGCGCCAATGCTCGCTGGGCGTGACGGCCGAGCAGCTGGCCATCTCGGCGGCCACCATCGCCGACGACGGCGCGAACCCCATCACGAAGCGGCGCGTGTTCGGCGCGGAACTCACTCCCAAGGTGGTCGCGCTTATGAGCGCCGTCGGTTTCTACGAGCACTCGGGCGACTGGCTGTATGCCACGGGACTGCCCGCGAAGACCGGCGTGGGCGGCGCCGTCATCGGCGTCATGCCCGGCTTGTTCGGCGTGTGCGCCTTCGCGCCGCCGCTGGATGACGCGGGCAATTCCGTGAAAGCCCAGGCGGCGCTCAAGCACCTGATGAAGAGCTTGAACCTGAACGTCTTTTCCAACACCCACTTCGATCTCGTCGAGGCCTAGAGTCGGGTACAATTCTTGGAAAGCCTCGAGGCCCCGAACAACGGGATGTGGAAAGGACGAGCCATGATCTGCGACCAAACCGAGCGCGACATTGAGCAACTGCGCCAGTGGATTGACGAGTGCGCGCCGGGCCGTATGGTGTTCTTCGGGGGTGCCGGCGTGTCCACGGAAAGCGGCATCCCCGACTTCCGCAGTGCCGACGGGCTCTACGCCCAGCGCTACCCCTATCCGCCCGAGACCATGGTATCCCGCAGCTTCTTCGACGCTCGCCCCCGCGAGTTCTTCGACTTCTACTGCGACCGCATGCTGGCCCTGAACGCTGCGCCCAACGCCGCCCATCGCAAGCTGGCCGAGCTGGAACGGGAAGGAACGCTTTCAGCCGTCGTAACCCAGAACATCGACGGGTTGCACCAGAAGGCCGGCAGCCGAAACGTGCTGGAGTTGCATGGCAGCGTGTGGCGCAACTTCTGCATGGACTGCGGCGCGCCCTACACCGTGGAGAAGCTGCTGGCCCTGCGCGAGCAGAGTCCCGACGGCGTACCGCACTGCTCGAAGTGCGGAGCCATCGTGAAGCCGGACGTGGTGCTATACGAGGAGCCGTTGGACGACGGCACCGTGACCGCGGCCGTGCGCGCCATCGCTAGCGCCGACCTGCTGGTGATCGCCGGCACGAGCCTGGCGGTGTACCCGGCCGCGGGCCTCATCGACTACTTCAGTGGCGATCACTTGGCCATCATCAACCGCACCCCCACTCCGCGCGACGCCCACGCCGACCTCTGCATCGCCACCAACGTCGGCGAAGTACTCGGGTACTAGCGATATCCCCCGCTACATCCGCACCGACATGCCACTTTATTTACAGAAGCGGAAGAATACCCTCTTCGAGACGCTTTCTCAGAAGCCGCTTGTGCTCCTCGCGCATCGATTCCGATAGAAGCACGACGCCGTAGGCCTCCTCGGGCACGCTGTCGATGAGTCCGTCGATGGCCTCCATGTCCACGGCTGCCGCAAAGCGCTTGATGGCGGCGGTCAGATCGGGGTTCGACGTCTTCGCCATGTACTCGAAGGGGTGGATCGCGACGCTGCCGCCTTCGCCATCCGGCAGCCGATAGCACGAGACGTTCGTTCCGAAGGCGTCCTCGCGCTCGGCCTCTTCGTCGCCCAGGCGACGCGCCGCCACACTCGGACTGCGCTTGCTGAAGAGAGAACTGCCCATGTCGTAGACCGGCGCCAGCTCGTAGGTCATCGGCGCCGTCATGAGAACGCCCCAATTCCCGTTGTTGCGATCGGGGTTCTTGATGAAGGCGTCCGCCACGAACATGTCCCAAAACCGCTCACGTACGCCCGGCACCCTGCGCAGTAAATCGGACGTTTCGATAGCGGCCAGCACGTCGCCGAGCAGGATGACCTCGCCATCGGACGGAGCGGAACTGAACCCGGCATCGTCATCGGAAAGGGCGTTCTTGATCTCCTTGAACTCGAAGAGCCGCGCGTTCGGGAACGTGAAGTCGCGGCAGGCACAGACGATCTTCCCGGCACGGTATCCCAGCATTGTCTCGTGCACGGGAATGCCCAAAAGCTCGTAGATGTGCGATCCCAGATATTCGGAAACAGGACTTGAGGTGTACGAGGGTAGATGCTTGCCCATCAAATCCCGCGTCGTGCGCGGATACTTGGCAATCCAGGGCTCCCCTTCGATGAGAATGCCCTCTTTCTGTCCCGCGCGCCCTCCATAGAAAAGGCCGCTCGGAGCGCAATCGCGCAGATCAGCGATCTCCACCATGAAACGACCTCCTTCAATTCGCGCAAAACAGTTCAGCCATTGTAGCACGAGCGCAATAACGCCTGCATAGGCTCGCCTCGCTTACAAGAAAAGCCAGAGACGCGTTTAGGACATCCACTGTCCACAATAGCGATACAATGCATTTCAACTTTTCAACCTCCTTTGAAGGAAGTGACCATGCCTAACGTCATCATCAGCGCGGACAGCACGTGCGACCTCTCGCCGGAACAGCGGGAGCACTACCAGGTTCGCAGCTTTCCGTTTCACATCGAATTCCGCGGGCGCGACCACTTGGACAACATCGACATCACGCCCCAGGTGCTCTTCGACGGCTTCTACGAGGACAAGTCGCTGCCCCAAACGGGCGCCTGCTCGCCGGAGGCCTATCGGCAGCACTTCGCCGAGCTGACAGCCGACGGCTCGAAGGTCGTCCACTTCAACCTGGGCAGCGCTCTTTCCTCCGCCTACGAAAACGCAAGCGCAGCGGCGGCCGACATGGAGGGCGTCTACGTCATCGACGGCAAGAGTCTCTCGACCGGCATCGGCCTACAGGTGCTCGCGGCGTGCCGCATGCGCGATGCGGGCATGAGCGCCGCCGACATCGCCCGCGAGGCCTCCGAGCTGCACAACCGATCCCATGCGTCGTTTGTACTGGACACCATGGAGTTCCTTGCCGCCGGCGGCCGTTGCCCCACGCTGGTGGCCTACCTGGGCGGCAAACTCAGCTGTCGGCCGGGCATCCTGGTGGACAACCAGAGCGGCGCCATGAAGGTGGGCAAGCTCTACCGCGGCAAGCAGGAAAAGGTGCTTGAGCGCTACGTAAGCGACACGCTGGCGCGCTACACCGACATCGTGAAGGACGAGATCTTCATCACTCATTCCGGCGTGAGCGACGAGGTTGCCGCCGCCGTGCGGAAGCTGCTGGAAGAGCGCGGGTTCCGTACCATCTACACCACCACGGCCAGCTGCACCATTTCGAGTCACTGCGGACCGGGCACCCTCGGCATCCTGTTCATGACCGAAACGCCGAGCGCTTAGAAAGTACGGGACGAGAGGGGGAGCGAAGCGGAGCAGCTCGCCCATCATCCTGCCACACCGCCACACCAGCGTACCAGCATCGAGAAACGGAGGATCGCCATGCGCGCATTCATCGCCCTGGAACTACCCGCCGACTTCGCGGATGACACGGCGGCTGCAGCGCGCCGACTAAGCGCATCTTTGGAGGGACGTTTTCTCGACCGCAGCACCTACCATCTGACGCTGGCCTTCCTCGGCGACATCGATGATGCCGAAGCAAGTCGGGCCATGGACGCCCTCGATGTGGCTTGCGCTGGCTCGGCTCCTGTTTCGCTTGCGCCCGACGGCCTGGGAAAGTTCGGCCGCCCCGCCGACGCGACGCTCTGGCTGGGCGTGGCGCCCGACCCGGCCCTTCAGGCCCTGGCCGAACGTGTTCGCGAAGAACTCACCGCCCGCGACGTTCCCTTCGACCCGAAGCCTTTCCGCCCTCACATCACCTTGGGGCGCCGGGTGCGCATTCCGAAAAAGCCCCTACCGCCACTGGCCTTCCCGCTGCCGGCGCACGCCCGCACCGTCACACTGTTCAAGAGCACGCTTTCCCGCGACGGCGCCGAATACAAGCCGCTCTACACAGTGGAGCTGGGGGAGCCGGCAGAGATGCCGACGTCAACCCCTAATTAGCTGAAAGGCCCCGGGCGCACATGGCTACCCGGGACCGACGCCATCGTACCTTGCGGCAAGCTCACCAGGGAACCCCAGGCAAACCGCGCATCGCTCAAAGGGTTATTGCTCGGCGCACCAAGCCACAAGTGCGTCGCGCAGGAAGGCCGTCGCGCCTTCGCCTACCGAGCCGTCGTAGTAGGCCGTGAAACGCGGATCGGCCACGTAGCCCTCGGCCAGGGCGGCATGGGCCGCTGGAGAATAGGTCCCCTCGCCCCAGTGCATTTGCAGCCAGCGAGCGTGCATGGCGCACAACTCCCGAGCCGCTTCGCCTGTCGGGTCGCCCGTCGCCTTCGCCTGCACCAGCTGCTCGAGGATGGCCGCCTCCAAGGCCTTGGCGTCGTTCCACTCTGCCTCGGTCATGCCGGCCATGCGCTCGTTGGCCGCGTCCATGGCCGCATCTCCGTGACGTCGGCGTACCTCGGCGCCGTAGTGCTCTTCGTTCTCGGCAATGGCCCGGGCCTTCATGCCTTCGAATCGTTCCTTATCGGTCATAGTGCATCTTCCTTCCAGGGACGCGATGGTCTTCTCCACCGTTCCCATCAGAGTTTCCAATTCTTTTTGCCGTGCGCGCAACGTGGCAAGGTGGTCGGTGAGCACCGCACGGAAGTCGAAACGGTCATCAGCGAAGGCGTCGCGAATGGCGCCGAGAGAGAGCCCACAGGACCGCAGCAGCAGAATCTGCTGCAGCCGCTCCACATCCGCCGCACCGTAACGGCGATAGCCGCTGGCCGTGCGCTCGGGATGCAGCAGCCCCTCGTCCTCGTAATGGTGCAGCGCCCGCACGGTCACGCCGGCCAGCTTCGCCAGCGAACCCACGGTATACGAGGTCCCTTCCGCTTGCGTCCTTCGCTTCTTTTGCACACGTGGCATTTTGGCCGCTCCCACCTCCGCCTCCCTTTCGTCTTCCTTCGCTTCCAGCGCTTCCGTTTCCAGCGCCTTCGCTTTCGGCGCCTTCGCTCCCAGCGTTTTTGCTCCCAGCGCCTTCGCTTCCGCTTCTTCGCGAGATCGCTCATCTCGCCTTGCCAAGACCAGCATAAACCCTCACGTTCCGTAAGGGTCAAGGGCTTTCAGAAGATTTTGTAGCCGCAAATCAACGGTTTTTACGGAACAACCGTGATTTTGAGGCTAAAAAAGACCCATCTTCTCGCAAACGGGCAAAAAGATAGCCCCGAATCGACGGTTCTTCCGTAAAAACCGTCGATTCGGGGCTTAAAATTTCCCAGCGCTCCTCTTGCGCCACAGCTCAACGCTACTTCGGCGCAGCGCTACTTCTTCAGCAGCTTCTGACAGAGCACGGTGAAGGCGCAGATGCCCAAAGCGAAGATACCCACGGTGAGCACGATCTCGGGAACCGTCGGCGCGTAGGTGCCCATCAGCGTCCACATGTCGGCAGCGCCGCCCGCTTGCGCGGCCGTGGTGCCCAAGGTGATGCCGTTGCCGCCCACGATGTTGGGCACGGCGAAGCCGGTGAACATGAGCCAGCAGCGCTTGCAGAACACGCCGGCCACCACCAGCGCGGAAGCCACACCGACCACCTTCATGTTGCGGCGGTTCTTCGCGAACACCAGCAGGCAGAAGGGAATGATCAAGCCGCAGATCACCTCGAACCAGAAGAACGGGGCCGTGCCGCCGAACAGCAGGGTGTTGATCACGGCCATGCCGCCCTCGGTGCCGTTGTAGGCCGTCGTCAGGATCTCGCAGCCGATGAAGTAGGCATCCACGGCGATGCAGGTGCACAAGAGCCCGGCCAAGCTCGTGAGGAGCTCGTCGGTCGTCTCGAACACGCCACGAGCACGCAGGCCGAGCAGGGCCAGCACCAGAAGCGCCAGGCCGGAATCGAGTGCGGAGGCCACGAAGATCGGCGCCAAGATGGCGGTGTGCCACGCCTCGCGGGCCACTTCCAAGCCGAAGATCCACGCCGTCACGGAGTGCACGAGGATGGCCACCGGCAGAGCGAAGCGCGACACCACGGCCACCTTCGCCGGATCGGCCTTGCGCGAGCACATGAAATACAGGTACACCAGATTGATGACCAGGTAGCAGGTGATGACGATCATGTCCCAGGCCAGAGGCGACAGGAAGTTCAGCCCCGTGAACATGCGCCAGATGCGCTGGATGCCGCCGAGGTCCACCAGCACGCAGATGCCGGCGCAGCAGATGCACACGAGCGACAGGATGACAGCGGGCAGCGCCACGGCCTTGTACTTCTTAATGCCGAAGATAGAGGCCGACGAGGCCACGATGAGGCCGCCGGCCGACAGGCCCACGAAGAACATGAAGCAGGTAAGGTACAGCCCCCAGCTGGTGGAGTTGTTCATGCCCGTGATGCCGAGGCCGAACAGAAGCTGGTACACGTACACGCCGATACCCACAAGGGCGATGGCGCCCGAACCCACCACGAGCGGGTTTTTCATCACAGAAGTCATAGCACCCTCCTAGCGAACGTAAAAGACCTGCGGGCGCGTGCCCTTATCTTCCAACAACACCTCAGCGCCCTGATCACGGCGCAAGCGCGACACGGCGGAATCCGGGTCGTCCAGGTCGCCGAAGATGCGGGCATCGGCCGGGCAGCAGCGCACGCACATAGGCTCGTCGCCCTCGTCGGTACGCTCCTTGCACAAGGTACACTTCTCCATCACGCCGCGGGCGCGCTCGGGCACGCGGGCATCTCCGTAGGAGGCACCGGTGGCGCGCACCGGATCGTTCCAGTTGAACGTGCGGGCGTTATAGGGGCAGGCGGCCATGCACATGCGGCAGCCGATGCACTTGTCGTAGTCGATTTCCACGCGGCCCTTGTCGTCTTTATAAGTGGCGCCCGTGGGGCACACACGCTCGCACGCCGGGTTCTCGCAATGCTGGCACGCCAGCGGCAGATAGGTGCGCGAAAGGTTCGGATACGTGCCCTCGGCGCTATCGAAGCGCTCGCACCCCTCGGTGAGCACGCGGTTCCACAGCATGCCATCGGGCACGTTGTTCTGCATCTTGCAGGCCAGCGCGCAGGTGTTGCAGCCGATGCAGCGATGCAAATCAATGCCAATAGCGAGCTTCGTCATGGCTATTCACCAACCTTCTTGATCTCGATGAGCGTGTCGTTGTAGGGGATCATGGGACCGAACGGCAGGGCATAGCCGCGCGGATTCAACGTGTCGTTGGAAACGCTCTGCATGATGGTGCCGTCCAGGTACTGGCGGTAGGTGCTCTCCACCATAAAGGCACTCTCCGGCCGCACGGCCTCGTTCACGCGCAACACCGTGCGGAAAGAGCCGCGGTCGTTGAAGACCTCTACCGCATCGCCGTCTTCCAAGCCGCGGGCGGCAGCATCCGCGGGATTCAGCTCGATGCAGGGCTCGGCCACTTCCTGAATCCACTTCGCACCAGAGTAGGCCGAGTGCACGCGGAAGCGAGAGCGCGCCTGGTTGAACTGCAGCGGGTACTTCTCGCGCAGCGGGTTCTCCGGATAGGCCTCGCAAGGCGCCTCCCAAGCGGGGAAGGCCTGGCCGAACTCCAGCAGCGCCTCGTAATAGGGCTCCTGGCGACCCGAAGCCGTGCCGTAGGTGAAGCCCACCTCCGGGGCGATGAGATCCTCCGAGCCGATGAGGCGCAGCGCGCCGCCGGCTTCCTGCAGTTTCTCCAAGGTGAAGCCAGCCATCTGCGGATCATCGGTGGTCAGAAGCGCCCGGGCGTACTCCTCGCCATCGGCCGGGAACAGGTCGCCCAGCCCCATGGCCTCGGCGATGCCCTTCTCGATGTAGAAGTCCGACTTGCTTTCGAACAGCGGATCGAGCACCTTCAAATTGGCCAAGATGTGGGCATTGGCACACTTGATGCCGCCCACGGAATCGGCGCATTCGAACTTGCTGCACACGGGCAGCACCAAATCGACGAAGTCGGTCACCGAGCTGTGGTAGATGTCGGCCAGGCACACAAAATCCAGCGAGTCGAGCCACTCCAGCGTCTTGTTCCAGTTCGCGGCCTTCTGGGTGGGGATATCGCCGAAGAACATCGCGCCGTGGATAGCGTCGCCCTTCACCACGTCGTAGAAGCCCTGGGGGCTCGGCGCCGGCGCCATGCCCTCGGGCAGCGGCCATGCGCCAAGCGCCGCCTCGTAGGGAGTCACGTGGTAGCCGTAGATGCCGCAACCAGTGCCGCGCTTGCCGTAGTTGCCCGTCAGCGAAGCGATGAGCGCGTAGCAGTGACCGGCCACGTCGTTGTTGCCGAACTTGTCGATGCCGCCCACGCCGTTGTCTATGATGGAGGGGCCGGCCGCATACTGCTCGGCCACATCGGCCACCATCTCGGCGGGGATATCGCAGGTCTCAGCGGTCCATTCCAGGGTATAGGGCTCCATGTCCTTGCGAAGGCGCGTGAACTGGGTCACGTAGCGCTTGCCGTTTACGGTGAACTCGCCTTCCAGCGCCGGGACCGCGCCCTCGGCGGTATGGGGCACTGCCGCGTTCGTCGCTTCGTCCCACATATAAAAGGTCTTCAGCTCCACCGGCTCGCCGGTTTCCGGATCGGTGCCCGTCACCACGTCGGCCAAACAGGCGCCTGTTTCGGCGTCGATCAAAAACGGCAGCGCGGTGTGGGCCAGCACATGCTCGCGATCGAACAACTCCTCGTCCAGGATGTACTTCGTCATGCCAAGGAAGAACGCCGGGTCGGTGCCGGCACGCAGGTTCACCCACTGATCGGCCTTGCCCGCCGTGGGGCTGAAGCGCGGGTCGAGGCAGATGAACTTCGTGCCCGCTTCCTGGGCGTCAAGCATGCCGCGCGACCAGGTGAGACTCGTTTCCACCAGATTGGTGTTGGCTAAAATGACCACGTTGGCCTCGGGCCACTCCCACATAGTATTCTGCGCGAACATGCCGATCCAGGGCGAGAACGCCATAATCTGGCCATTGCCCTGACCCATGTCGTAACCGTTCAAGCCACCGGCCTGAGCGCCGAGCACGCTGGCCAAAAGTGGTGGGAAGCGCTGGGAGGCCTCCGTGGAGAACTGGATCCACAGCGCCTCCTTGCCATACTTGTCCTGAATGGCCTTGAAGTTCTCGGCAATCATTTGGAAGGCCTCGTCCCAGCTGATGGCCTCGAACTCGCCGCTCCCGCGCTCGCCCACACGCTTCATGGGACGCTGGATGCGGGCGTCGCCGTAAATGTTCTGCACTTCGGAGATGCCCTTCAGGCACACGTTCTGGAAGCGCTTGTCCTCGTTCTCGCGCGGCTGGATCATTGCCAAACGTCCGTCGCGCACCGTGCACTGCAGCATGCAGTTGCACAGGCAGTGCTCGTTGTGGTACGTAAAGCCCAGCGTTTCACTGGCCGCGGGCTCGGCCTGAGCCGCGCTGGCAGCGATGCCCGTCAGGCTCGCCCCCGCAAAGCCAGCCGCTCCCGTGGCCGCAGCGGCCTTCAGAAAGCCGCGACGGCTGAGCATGGCGCCCCTCGGTTTCTGCTCCATACTATCCTCCTGCTCTCTCGTGCGCAATCGGCGTCCTCGGCCGGCGCCGCATAGTCGCCTGCCTGCAGCCGATGCCCTCGATTCCGTTCCGACCCCTCGTCGGAATCGGTTTCTGGGTGCAGTCTACGAAGCGTCAACAGGAAAAGCACTGCCCACTCCCCCGACCCCGTGGCTTAAGCCCCACTTTCCGGAAAGTGGGCATTAACGTAGGCCTCCGAGCAAGCGCAAAACCGCTAAGATGCTAACCAGCCAATGAAACGACGAGGAGGGACGATGGCGGACAAGAAGAGCGATCTGCGCGTCGTGCGCACGCGCAATGCCCTGCGCGCGGCCTTCGAGGAGCTTATCGCCGAGACGACCCTCGACAAGATCACCGTGAAAGCCCTCACCGACCGGGCCGGCATCAACCGCAAAACCTTCTACTTGCACTACGAGACCATCGAGGCCTTCTACGACGAAATTATGAACGGCATCATGGACGAGTTCTTCGAGTACTACGAGAAAACGCCGGACGACCCTTGGGATATGGACGGTCACGCCCGACGTTTCTTTCGCTATCTGGCCGCCCAGCCTCCCATGATTGAGCAGCTGGTGTGCTCGCCGAGCTTCTACGATTTCGGAGAGCGCATCTATGCCACCCAAATGAACCGTTACCGGGCCTTTGCCGACGAGCTGTTCTGGCGCGAGGGGATCACGTCCGAGAGCGAAGAACTGATATGCGCGCTTATTCGCAACATGGCCCTGGAATGCTACCGCCAATGGGTGCGCGCGGGAAAGGTCGTTCCCATGGAAGAGGCGGCCCAGATTCTCGGCTCCATGACGTTGCACAGCGTCGAGCACCTCATGAGCCCCCGGCCCGAGAGCGATTAGAACAGCGACATTTGGTCGGAGTCGGAGGGACGACGGGTGGGAGCGGGTTCTTCCTGGGCTTCCAGAGGCACGGGCGCGTGACGAGCGAGCAGGTCGCGGGCGGTGGTGGAACGATCCAGCCACGCCAAGGCTTCCGGCGCCGTCAGCGAGAGGGGCATGCGGCTGTGAACGCGCCCCACCACGGCGTCGGGCTCGCAGGTGACCAGCACGAAGCGGTCGCCCAAACGCAGTCCCGCCAGCAGAAGCGCCGTACCGCCCGCACTCGCGAACCGATACTGGGGCTTGCGACCGCCTGTTCCGCCATCGACATTCCGCGTCTCGTAAAAGGCGCGCACGGGCACAATGCAGCGGCCGTTCTCGACCGCCTCACTCCACAGGCCCGATCCCGACAGCGCCGATTCGATGCGCGCGTTGAACACGAGCCCGCGCTTCCAGGAAACATCGACGCCCCACAAAAGGTCGACCCTCGTCAGATCGCCACCGCGATCACCGACGAAGGAGGCTCCCTCGCCGTCGGAAACCCAATCGCCTTCGATCCGCTCGCCATCCATCACAATAACCGAGCTTTCCGCGCCGGGATAGCAATCAAGCGCGTCGAAGGGCACGTCCATCGGCTTCCCGAACGCTGGGGGCACCGCCATCGCCGCCCCCGTGCCGCTCGCCAGCGGCCGCCGCACGGCCCGCAGCCAATCGAGCACCGCATCGGTCTCTTCCCCGCTCACCATCTCAAACCGATGACACACAACGGCCCCCTTCGGATTCGCGCCCGCACGCTTTCTCGCCCCAAACTCGCAGCTGAATAAGACCTATCCGGAAGATACTGTTTTGCAATATGCGTGAGCTTGATCTGCAAAACCCGCACTGTAGCGAAATCTATTGAATATAGACAGGTCGTAGGAATATACCAAGTATAGTAAATATAGCAAATCTATTTTTCGGACGAAGTATAGCAAATATAATTCTCAAGCGAAGTAGAGCGAACGCAACCCATCGGGCTGCGCGTGAGAAAGCGAGGGCGTCATGGCCGCCGATGTTCTGTTCTTGGAATACCCGAAGTGCTCCACCTGCCAGAAGGCTAAGAAGTGGCTGGACGCACACGGCGTGACCTACGCCGACCGGCACATCGTGGAAGACAATCCCACCGCCGATGAGCTGCGCACGTGGCACGAGCGCAGCGGGCTTCCTCTCAAGCGCTTCTTCAACACGAGCGGCATGCTCTACCGCGAGATGGAGCTGTCGAAGAAGCTGCCCGACATGCCCGAAGACGAGCAATACGCCCTGCTCGCCACCAACGGCATGCTCGTAAAGCGCCCCTTGCTCATCACCGCCGCCACCGTCATCCCCGGCTTCAAGGAAACCGCTTGGGAAGAGGCGCTGGGGGCTTAGTGCAGCGGCGAAACTGCGGGCTAAACCGCAGGCATCTCAGATAAGCAAAGCCGACAGCTAAATCGGCCCGACCTTCCCGCCAACGCGGGCCGACCGGGCCGATTCATGAAATAGCAAGTAGAGGGGAGGCTTGCTATTTACCGAGATTGGGCAAGTGCTACCAGAGCCTCAAGGCTCACCCCCGAGACTTCAGCTTGCGCTACCGCCCCGCCACCCGGAGCATTGGAAGCGCAGGAGCACCCGATGATCTTGGCCGAGTCCCCCTCCTCGAGCATCTGCTCGGGAACCGTCCACGAAAGCCCGTCGATGCCGCTCACTCTCAGATCGCTTGCCACGCTGCGAACCGCGTAGTCGGGCAAAGACGCACAAAGTGTCGCAGCGGCCTTGGAGAAGATGCCGCTAATGTACTCGTTCGAACTTAGCGAATCCTGCGTATAGACGAACGTACCGACAACTTTGGAAACAGCATCATGGCTCTCCGTCGCAACAGCTTCCTGCGAGACATCTTGGATCGCGACCGCGTCACAAGTCCCATTCGACTCAATGGCCATGGCTGGCGCAACTATGGCACTACTCGCAAGCATTGCGCAACCAACAACTGCCGTGGCCTTTTTCACAGTCTTGCTCATGATCTCCCCTTCCTACTCTTCCACAACCACATACACCGACGCGGCAGTCTGGGTATCGAAGCCGCCCGCATCGCCAGGCTTCACCGACAACATGTACACGCCGGGCTCCGTAGGCGTCCACTTTGCCGTGAAATACACCCATTGGTCTCCATCGAAATCGGCAGGAACTTCGATATCAGTCCAGCTGTAGCCGTAGTCGGCGCTGAAGCGCACTGCCGAGGTGTGGTGCTCGTCGCACTGCGCCGCCCACACATAGCCTTCCAACGTTACCGTATCGCCTAACTTGTAGGTCTGGCCGTCCTTGCTCGGAGTCCAGAAGGCACTGTCCAGCGGATCGCAAATCTGGTTGTAGATATCGGATCCCTCGGGCGGGAAACCTGTGTACCAATCGTTCCAGCCCGTCTTGTCGGGACGCTCCTCCCCAATGAAGTCAATTTGCGTGAGATACTTCGTCCATGAATAGGCGGGCCATCCGGGAACCACGTAACGCAACGGTGCGCCCTCTTCCGGGGAAAGAGGCTCTCCATTCTGGGCCCAGGCGAGCATGGCCCCCTCGGCAAGATCCTCTTCAATCTGGCTGTACAACCCGTTCATGAAGCCGTCGGCCGTCGAGCGCTGCACCGTGACCATGCCGTCCTTCAAGCCACCGCACGCCTCAATCACATCTTCGAGCAGAACACCCGTGTACTCGATATTACCTACCTGGGTGCAATCGAATCCATTGCCGGCGCAGATGGCGCAAGTTCCCTTGGTCACCTCTCCAAGCGCCTTCAATTCATCAAGCGTGAAAGTGCGAGGGCTGTTCACGCCACCGCCTACTTTCAACTCGTAGGAAGCAACATCGATATTTTCGACCTGCCCGTTGACGCTGCAAAACAAGTCCTCGAGAGAAGATGTGCGCTGGTCTAGCTCAACTTTGTCAAGCTGCCAATCATTGACCACGTTGATGCCCGCGATGGTGTCTCCTCCCGACACATTTCCGCGCAGGGCAATCCATTCCTGCCATTCGGGACTACCGACGTTCTCAGGGAAACCACCCAGCTCACCGGTGTAGATGTACTCGTCGAAGAGAACCAACTCCCCATCATTGGTGGTCGCGTGACACGTGAAGCAGTTGCCCGTGAATGCCTGGTTATTGTAATGGGCCTGATGAATCGCTTCCCCAATCATGGGGCCGCCACCGATAGCTTGCGGCCGATGGCACGTCATGCAGTCGGTGACCTTCGTCCCCTGCCCATAGGTTGCCAGATCTTTGTAGGGCAGATGCTGCCGATACCCTGAAACGAACGAGTACAAATCGTCGCCGTGGCAAGACCCGCAACCGCGATTCCCAGCATTGATAAAGTTTGTCGTATAGTCGGCCTCGGGGAAAAAACCCGGGTCACGCTCTGTCGATCCCGATTGAGCCAAGGTGGTTGGCTCAGGCTCGACAGCTTCCACCTCGCGCGTTTGCGGCTGGCAAGCTGCCAGGCAGAAGACAGCCAACGACAGCATCAGAACGATTATTCCGACGATGCGTTTTCTTTTCATTAGTTCTCCTCCTTCTCATAGAAGTTGTTCATAGACACAGCCTCCTGCGGAACCACCTCCTTACTATTTCGCTGCACTATCAACCCTAATCTCGGCTAACGCATTCGTCTTGAGCAAAACAGACGGGTCTTTTCACGCATCTACGCAACCATTACGTAGGCGAAGAAAAAAACAACCCGTATACTCGGAATCGTTCAACTGAAGCAGAGGGGGAGCCATGGCGGAACAACCGGAAGACAAGGAAGCCAGAATAACACTGCCTATTAGCGCATCGTCTGCGCTGCTCGCCATGGGCTTTGGCCTTTGGTGGGCTTGGACGGATTCGTTTTACTTGGCATCGCCGGGAGCAAGCCCTTCAGCCACCTCCATGATTCCTTCCGAGAGATGCTTCATCTCTCTAGGCTGCGGCCTGGCTCTCATCGCCCTCCTGCTGAAACAAAGACGCCAAAAGGAGAGAGCGCCCAGGGGAATCGTCTGGGCATCTGCGCTGTGCATGAGCGTGCTGCCTTTCATAGCGCGCGTCATCCCCCTTTATACAGAGGAATCATCATGGCGAGTTCTTCTGCTACTCGTTGCCGGATTCGCATCCGCGCCGCTCTTCCTCGAGTGGCTGTCGAAAATCGCCGGCAACTCGGACGAACCATCACTTATTGTTCCTCTCGCCCTCGTTGTCGATGTTGCGGTCAACGGCTTGGCATACTTGCTCGGCGCCACCCTACCTTCTGCGAAATACGCTGTACTTCAACTTGTCTTACCCCTTGTCTCAGCTGTCGTCTTTGCAAAAACGAAGCCAATTTCCTCTGGCAACAAACCCTATGCCCAAACCATTGCGAAAGAGCATGCCCCCCACGGCGCAACTCCTTGGATCTTGCTCGCAGGATCGCTTCTATTCGCGTTTGATTTCGCCTTGCTCCTTGAGTGTATCTCGTCGATCCCGGAAAGCGCGTCTGCTCTTCAGTCCCTGCGCCTCTTAGGACCTCTAGCCTCGGCCGCACTCTTTATCACTATAGAAAACATCCTGCACAAAAGAGGCAGTCTGAGCTGGGGACTCAAATTCATCGTGACGCCCTCACTTGCCATGGGCTTCCTCGCCCTCCCCGTCATTGGTTTCCAGGTGCCCGCCATCTCATGCACGATCACGTGGATTGGCATCGATTACTTTGTCTTGACGTTCTTCACGCTTCTCTGTCAGATCATTCGGCGAGTCCAAATACCTGCTCGCCCGCTTCTCGCCCAGGGTATAGCCAGCAATTGCATTGGTCTTGCACTGGGAGCGTTCGCAGGGAAAGCCATCTGCATGATGGCCAACCCATCGCCGCTCTTGTTCTCGATAATCGCCCTCATCGTTGTCACTTCCATTATCTGGATCGCCTTCTGGATGATCGATGACCGAAAAGTCGATACTCTTTGGGGCCTCGACAAAAAACCAGCACAGCTTGTTCACGACGAACGTATTTGCCAATGCTGCGACGCCATTACCGCAACCTATGGACTCACCCCACGCGAGCACGAGATCATCGTCATGCTTGCCCATAACCGTACCGTGAGCGATATCGCTGGCGATCTGATCATCTCCGTCCGAACCGTAAACACGCACATGAACAATATCTACAGAAAGCTCGATATCCACTCGCGCAACGAGCTATCCGATCTGCTGAGATCCACGCAAGGCGACGTGCGGTAGCGGAGAGAGAACAGCGGCCCATGCTACAATAGCCCGAAGCCATCAGCAGGAAGGAGGCCCGTGGGCACGGGATCGGAATACGAGCGCTACGAAGAGCCCTACTCCCACGAGGTGCGCGACCGACGCGTGCGCGGAGCCCGGGGCCTGCAGGCCGTCGACGGGCTCACCACCAGCGCCGCCTTCGACGAGGCGGCCGAGCGCTACGTGGCCGGCGACATCAGCGCCCGCGAGCTGAGCGACATCGTAGACGACTACTACGACCAGAAGGTCGAGCGCGGCGTCAACCGCTACTCCCAGGAGGCCGACCTCGTGAGCGCCCGCATCTGCGACGCTCTGGACTCCAACGGGTTCACCTTCTCCCCCGCCACCCTGCGCGCCATCCACGGTCGCCTCTTCCGCGGCCTTATGGAAGAGCCCTTCTACGAGCAGCACTACCGCGACTACAACATCTCGAAGCGCGAGTTCGTCCTCGCACGGGAGTCGGTGGCCTACGGGGACTACGCCTCCCTCGAGGACGATTTGGAAACCGCCTTCTCGGAGTTCAGCCCCGCGCCCGCGCAGGACGGCGACTACACCGCCTACATCGCCTCGGTGGCCGACTTCATCGCGCGCGTCTGGCAGATTCACCCCTTCGCCGAAGGGAACACGCGCACCGTCGCCGTGTTCCTCCAGCAGCTGCTGCACTTCCATGGGTTTCCCCAAGACTGCAGCGAGGCCTTCGACCGATCGTCGCTGCAGTTCCGCAACGCGCTCGTGCGGGCCAACTACCGCAACATCCCGCTCGGCGTCGAACCCGATCCGACGTTCTTAAACGAGTTCATAGGCTGCCTCATCGCGGGTCGCCCCTTCCCCTACCGCAACCGCGACATGGCCGCCGCCGAGCTGTTCCGCTCCAAGGGCCTCATCCCTCCGCAAGAGGAAAGCCCCCGACGACTCGGGTAAAAAACAAATGCAGTCCCACGCCTCGGCGCAGGGGAACGTCGGATCCAGGTCGCGCCCGAAGCATCAGAAGTCGTCGACGCCGATGGGCAAATAAGAGCCACCAACTGCTCTTGCCAGAGCCTCGGAACGACATTCTGGCCAAAAATCGCCTGCAAGCTGCGTCAGCGCCTAGCATCTCCGCGACGAGCAACCAATCGCAATCCTCTGATCAGGGGAAATACAGAACAGGCGCAACCAACTTTCGCGAAAGGCAATGCGGTGGCCAAAAAAGGAGCCCGCAATGCCAGTTGATGACCCTTTTTTGGCCAGGATTCTCGCGCAACCCTTAACCTCATGAAAGCGTGGGCGGGCTGGGTGACGCTGGGGGCTCGGGGCTTCGGAGAAGGCGGCTGCATCGGCGCCGCTGAAGCCGGTGATGTCGAAGCGGGCGAGGAGGTCATGCCGACCAAAAAAGCCGCCCGGGGAGGCGGGCGGCTCGTAAAGGGAGCGGGCGCAGGGAGGGAAGCGCCCGCGCGGAATTGGTCGGAGGTCGGCGAACTAAGGCTCCGCAGGCCCTCGTAGATCGAGGAGTCTTTGGAACCTCGCGGCCTTCTAACGGCTAGGAAGCGGTCGACTGCTCGAGACCTTCCGGTTCTTCGCAGTCTTCCAGCTGCTGACATACGGCCAACGCTGCGGCGTAGGCGGCCTGGTAGGCCTCCACTTCGGCGGACAGCGCGGCGAGCGATTCCGCTGGCAGCAGAGCCGCGCGGGCTTCTTCGACCGTGTCGAAGGGACTCGCCTCCAACGCTCGGGCCAGGGCCTGCTCGGCGTTCTGGGCCGGCCCCACGCGCAGACCTCGCTGGGTGCCTGCGGCCATGAGCGCCAGACGCGCCTCCCCTGCTGCCTGCTCTCCCTCGGCTTCGGCCGCGCTCACGCGGGCCTCCGCCTCGGTCACCAACGCGTCGGCCCGGACAAGCTCGGCCGCCCGATAGGCCGCCGCCTTCG
>OGRO01000639.1_pt1 | contig 32724 bp, 26 predicted proteins | sample 1553451 | NCBI WGS metagenome assembly OGRO01 (sample SAMEA2580021, study PRJEB22360) | human gut metagenome | reverse complement strand
ATTCTTTCCCTTCTTTCTAATACTATTTCTTATCTTTTATATAACTCTCTTTCAAATTACTATTTGTCTGTAAGAATATTATATCATAGAATTAGCACTTTATTATCAACGAAAATTTAAAAAGATAATTTATCTTTCAAAATCATCTTTATCTTTAATATTATTTTCTATGATATTAATATCATTATCATCAAGTATATCTTCTTCATAAAGTTCATTAATAACTTCATCATATTTGTTATTAGAAAAGAATTTATTTTGCAAAAATTCTATAAACTTTTTCCATAAATCTTTAAAGTAATCTAGCATTTCTTCTAGTTTAGATACTTTATCTTCTAGTTCATCAATAGTATCATTAGCATTGTCTAATTTATATTCTAGATCTTCAATTTTTTCATCACGAGTTTTAATTTTTCTTTGTAAATTTCTAACTTCATTAGAATGTTCTCTTAAATCATCTTCGTATTTATTTAGTATTATATTTATGTCGTTTGCATTTCTTAAATTAGAAGCAGTTTCATTAGTTTGTTCTATATAGTTTTTAATTTTATCTATATCAGTATTAGAAATAGAATAGTTATTTTTATTTATAAGAGAAGGTTTTAAATTATCAATAATATCATTTATTTCATTAGACTTATTTTGTAATTCATCAGTTTTACTATTTAATTCTTTAAGTTGTTTTTTATATTTTTCTTGTTCTCTTTTAAACTTTTTATATTCGTTCATATTAGCAACATTTATATCTACATTTCTTCCTTCTTCTTTTAATTTTAAAGTGTAGTTTAAATGATAAATACGATTAAATGAATTAATACAATATTCTCGCATTTTATCTTGAATAATTTTTAAACTTTCTTTTGTAAAAACATCAGATTTACCAACTTGTCTTTCCATACCATTTTTCATACCTTCTTTAAATGGAACACCAACTATATGTAAATGGGGACTAGATTCATCATAATGTATTGTTGCATTTGCTATTTTAAAGTTAGGTACAACTTCTTCTAAATCTCTTATTTGTTCTTTAAAAACTTCTGTCATTTTATGTTTATATTTATTATCTTTATCAGACCAAAAGTCCATATCTCCAAGTTCAATAATTATTTCACAAGCTAAATCTCTTTTATTGTCATTTGAAATATGATTAAAATAATTGTCTATCTTTCTATCATTTCTAGTTTGCTTTTCATTGTATTTAATTCTTGCATCTTCAAATAAATCTAAATATAAATTTTTTGTATCTTCTACAATAGAAGAAGTTCCTTTAATTGTAGAAATTAATTCTTGTTCTTCATCATATTTTCTTAAATTATGTTTATCAACTTTAGATAACTGCTGATGATTTTGAATTGCATTATTAGATAGAGAAGTAGTACCAGTTTCAGTATTTTTGATACTTCTTCTTGCTTTTTTAGATTTATTTTTATCATTACTTAAATGTAGTGAATAAGATAATTCTTCCATATATTTAAAACCTCCTTTGCTAGAATAGAGTCCTACTATATATATAGTAGGGTAATTTTGCTTTGTCAAAATCTCTAACCCCCTATATATTTTGACACAAGTATCAAAATATGGGGGCTAAGGTTTAGGCAACCTTAGAATCCACCTGTCTTATTTCGTAATAATGATAAACTTCGTAAATCATTAAAACTACATAAGACTTATGATAAAATATAATGCACTGCATTTTATTTTATCTTTAAAAATTATTCATTAATTGCAAACTAAAGTAAGCAATTATTTCATAATTTTATTAAACAAACTTTTCCCACTTTCATTGAAACTACGTTTCAACAAAACGTGTTCGTTTGTTATAACTTTTTGTTTTAAACTTTTTCCATTATTATTTTTACTATTTCTAGTCAAGAACTTCGCAAGTAAATAAATTTATTCTTGACTAGAATTTTCATCATTATTTAAAAAATCTTCTTCCGTAACATTATCTGGTATTACTTCAAATAAATCTCTAATATTTACTTTTATATCATTAGGATTATTTTTAGTAGCAAACATTCCCATTGATACCCAGTCTTTATTTCCATTATCATTTGCTTGTAATGGGAATACTCTTATTGGAACTTCATTTTTAAGAAGTGGTCCAATATCTAGTTTTCTAGTTTCTTTGTATAAAGTTCCTTTATAAAAATTAACTTCATAACATTCATTTAATCTATAAAAATGTTGCATAACTTCTTTAATGGGTAAATACTCACTATACCTAACTTCACTATCAACGCATATTCCATTAAAATCATAAGTAAATGGTCGTTTTCTATCAATATAACCTTGCTTATATAATTCTTCAAAATCACTATAAAATGTTGATCTAAAATTAACTTGTTTTATTTCGTATGTATTATTTATCATTTCAAGTTCAATATCATCTACATATCGCATAATTATATCTGCTTTTATATCTCTATCTAATAAATCCCAGTTATCATTAAAAGCATAATAACTAATTGGTAATTTTACTTTATTGATAAAGTCCATATCTCTTTTAAGTAAAATATCACTGACAGTAAAGTTTAATTGTTCTGTTTGTTCATTTTCTAATAATTTTGAGTTAATAAGTTCAATTTGTTCTTCAATTATTTTTGTTTCTTCTTTAAATTCTTTTTCTGTAAATAATGAATCTATATATGCTTTTTTAATTCTTTCTTTTTTAGTATTTAAACTTTTTAATTCTTTACCTAATTCTTCTTTTGGATCTTCTACTTTTGATTTTAATACTGGTAAAAAAAATTCATTTACAACATTATCATATTCTAAAATATCTCCTAGTATTGTTTTAATTGTTTCTTCTATTTTAGGTTCTTTAATTGTTATTTTACAATTATTACATTGATAATAGTAATAAACTTTTCCATTTTTCTTTCTTGTTGCATTACCACCTAATATTCTATTACATTTAGGACACCTTAATTTTTGTAAAAATAAATATTCTTTATCTCGTTTATAATTTCTTGAATTTTTTCTTTTTTGCACTTGGCATTCCTCCCATAATTCTTTCGATACAAGTGGCTCGACTACATTTGAATAATATGTTGGATTATTTGTTTTTCTTCCGTGTACAAAATCTCCCTTATAAATTTCATTTGTTAATATTTTTAAAATTGTACTATCACACCAATTTGTTTTTCCAAATACTTTTTCATCATTATAAATGTTAGCAATAGTTTGGTAGGAATTTCCCTCGTAATATAAATTAAATATTCTTATTACTTGGTCTTTTGTAAGTGGATCTGGGACAAGTTTTTTATTATTTCTTTTATAACCAAAAGGGGCTTTATTTGGAATATTTCCAACTTTAATTGCTCCAGCTAAACCGATTTTAGTTCTTTCACTTGTTCTTTCTATTTCATTTTGTGATACCGTAGTTAAAAGTCTTGCAACCATTCTTCCATTTGCATTTGTTGTATTTATATCATCATTTGCACAATCTAGGTAGGCATTCTTTTCATCTAAAAATTTCATTATATCTTCCATATCATAAACACTTCTTGTTAGTCTATCTAATTTTAATACTACAATAGTATTACATTTTTTCTTTCTAATATCTTCTTTTAATTCTTCAAAAGCAGGTCTATGATTTCCAGTTTTAGCACTTATTCCAGCATCTTTATATATTTTATAAATTTCATAACCTTTAAACTCACACATAGCACGAAGTCTTTTCTCTTGTTCTGGTAAACTAAATCCTTCTCGTGCTTGATCTTCGGTACTTACTCTTATATAAATACCTGCAATTTTCTTTTCTTCACTCATTAATAAATCATTTCCTTTCTTCTTATTCTTCATCAAAAAAGAGGTGACAAAGACACTTAATCAAATTATGCCTTTGACACCTCTTATAATAATCTTGTTTATGTTATACTTAAATTTTATTTGTTTCATATATATCAACCCCCAATACACGAAACAAATTAATTACCATTTATTATAAATATTTTTTATTTAAAGTCAAGACATATTTGCTATTATTCACAACATTTTTGCTATTATTTGCCTATTTTAAGCCAAATAGGGCTTATATTTAAAGAAGTTGGTATAATTTATTATTTTACTTTATTGGTTTTATAAAGGTTTCTAAATCCGATATTTTTATTTTATGAGATAAATTTTCAACAAATATTTCATTAGAATAATTGAATGCAAGAAATGTAATACCCTTAATAATTATTCTATGTGGCTCGATATAGTTCAAATTTGTTTTATTAATCTTTCTAATATTACCATTAATGATAATAGGAGTAGTATTACAAAAACTACATATAAATTCTATTTTGTTTTTTAATTCACTCTCAATTATTAACTCTTTCTTTGTGATATTTACCATTTTAACAATCCATCTCCTTTACTTAAACTAAAAAAATACCAACTTCATTAGAAGTTGATACATTTATTTAAGTCTAAACTATAAAAGTTCGGACAGATTGCCTACTGGTGCTGAAAGCAGGAATTGAACCCGCAACCTACTGATTACGATTCAGTTGCTCTACCAACTTGAGCTATTTCAGCATTACAAGAAAATTATAACATAGATATTAAAAAAAGTTAATCTATTTTTAGATCAACTGTGGTACTTCCAATATTTGGAACATTAAGTTTAAAATTAATAACATTTTTATTTCTTCTTAAACATTTATATACTTCATCTTTTACTATTCCTTGTCCAATTCCATGAATAATAACTACTCTTTTATTTTTTAATTTTATACTATCATTTATAAATTCTTCTGTTTTTATTCTAGCACATACTCTATCCATACCATGTAAATCTATACTAGGTAAAAAATCTATAAATGGATCAATTATTTTTTTCATAAATATCAAGTACCTCTTTTATATTGAATGTTTGTTTTCCATTATCTGATAAAAATTTAGATATCGTTGATATTTTTACCGTTTTATCTAATGTATAATCTTTATTGATACAATATATAAATGTAGAAATAAACATATCATAACTACTTTTTGATACTTTATTTTTATCTCCCATTTTAGGAATTATACTAATTAAACTATTATTTTGAAACAAACATCCTACTTCTTCAATATATATTATTATTTTACCAGAAAATAGTTTTTTTGTCCTACTATATAATTCAATTATACTATTTTTATTTGCAATATTTAAATTTATTCCTGTAAGTACTTGTGCATATTTAAGTGGAATTATTACATAATCTGATAGTTTACATACCTTTATTGCATCTTCACTTATTTCTTTTAAATCAGTTATTATCTTTGTACTTCTAAATTTACTTTTTATATCTAATATAAACTCTGAATTATAAATTGTACTGTAAACTACATTTGGAATAAAATTAATACTTCTTATTAATTCATATTTATCATTATTTTTTAAAGAAAGAATTGTTTTTGAATTATTTTTTGTATTTCTAATTACATATTTATTATTTGTTTTTTTATTTAATATATTTACATAATCAGACCTTATTTTATTTGAATGAAGAAAATTAATTATTCCTTTTCCTTCAATATCATTTCCAACACATGAAAAGTAATATACATTTAAATCATATTTACTTAGAACTATTGGTACATTTAATATATTTCCTATACTTTTGGTTATATTATTTATTGTATACTCATTATTTTCTTTTAAAAATGTATTTAAAAAAATATTTAAATTATAATTTAAATCACCAATTACTATTATATTATTCATATTCTTCACCATTTTTAGTATAACCAAAGAAAAAAGAGCTTATGCTCTTTTATAATTAAAATAATATTAATTTATACTTTATAATACATTTGATTTTTGCTAGTTGGCTTATCTGGAATTGTTAATTCTACCACTCCATCTTCAATTGCTGGATTTAAATATGTAGCTCTTAATGTTTCCTTTGATTTTATTTTAAGTTTTTTCATTATTTCATTTGAAGTCATTGGTATTCCATACTCCATAATACTTAATAATTTATTTATATTAATTGATTTTTCTGTTAATGGGAAAGTCGTTGTTTCTAACATTTTATTTGTTATTGTAAATGGCGTAACATAATTATTTATAAACATCATCTCATTTTTTTACTTATATTATACTATAATACTATCATTTAACCAATATATCTTGCTTAATTCTTGCTTATATTTTAAATATAAAACTAAGATACTCCTATCTTAGTTTTATAATCTATTTACTATTTTTTATATTTGATTGTGCAGATGCTAGTCTTGCTCCTGGTACTCTAAATACTGAACAAGAAACATAATCAAGACCAATTCTATCAAAGTTTTCTGTGAATATTCTACTTTTATTATTTTAAATATTTTTAATTAATATTTTTTTTAACATTTTTACATCTTCTATATTTTTTTCATAATTACCATCAATAATATTACCAGTAAGAGGATCTATTATTGGCACATTATAACCATATTTCTTTAATAAGTTCTTTATAATATAAGTTCTTTTTTTCTTTTCTGATATATATTTATGGATGTCTTCACACTTTATTAATTGTTCACTAAACATAACATTTTTACTTTTGCCTCTATTAACTTTTTCTAATAAATATTCTATTTCATCAAAACATCCAATAGCAGCTAAATCTTTATCCATATCTAATGAAGTTGGAATTCTTATTTCACCTCCATCTTGCAAACTATATCCATTATTTAATATACTTTCTAAAAAAACAAAGGATATATTAAATCTTATGTACTCATAAAATGCAGATGATGAATCATCATTACAATAAATCGAACTAAAATTTTTATTTTTAGGATGCATTGCGAAACAAATTTCATTTTCACATTGTTCATAAATTCTTGGTAAACATTCAAAATGTTCATATCTCATTTTAATCAAATCATTTCTTGACATAATTTTTCTAGATTTTATAATTTCTTCAAATATTTTTAAATCTTCTAACTTATTAGAATAATATTTTAAATTTATTCCATGAAAAATTTTGTTTTCTACTCCTTCAATACAATTAAACATTAAACACCCCACCTAAAAATCAATTATAAATATCTACTACTATTATTATAACAAAAAAACTAAGATACTCCTATCTTAGTTTATAATCTATTTACTATTTTTTATATTTGACTGGGCAGACGCTAGTCTTGCTCCTGGTACTCTAAATGCTGAACAAGAAACATAATCAAGACCAATTCTATCAAAGTTTTCTATTGATTTTGGATCACCAGCATGTTCACCACATACACCAAGTTCAATATTAGGATTAGCGAGTTTTGCCTTTTCTTTTGAAATATTTACAAGTCTTAATACACCTTTTTCATCTACTGATTTAAATGGATCACTTTCAAATATTTTTTTATCATAATAATCTTTTAAGAATTTACCGGAATCATCTCTTGAAAAGCCAAATGTTAACTGTGTTAAATCATTTGTTCCATAACTAAAGAAGTCACATTCTTTACCTAGTAAATCAGATATTATAATTGCACGAGGGATCTCAATCATTGTTCCTATTTTATATTCAATATCTATATTATTTTCTTTTAATATTTTATCTGCTTCTGTTTTTATTATATTTTTTACATATTTAAGTTCAACATCATCACCTATTAAAGGTATCATAATATCAACTATTGGATTATTACCATTTTTCTTAACATTAACAGCAGCATTTATAACTGCTTTTGTTTGCATAATTGCAATTTCAGGATATGTGATAGCAAGTCTTACTCCTCTATGACCCATCATTGGATTAAATTCTTTTAATTCACTAATTCTATCATGAATTTCTTCTAGTGATATATTAAGACTTTCGGCAAGTTCTTTTATTTCACTTTCTTCTTTTGGTAAGAATTCATGTAATGGTGGATCAAGATATCTAATAACAACTTTTTCATTATTCATTACTGTAAATAATTTTTCAAAGTCTGATTGTTGATATGGAAGAATTTTACTTAATGCTTCCTCTCTTTCTTCTTTTGTTTCTGATAAAATCATTCTTCTAAAGTTAAATATTCTTTCTTTTTCAAAGAACATATGCTCTGTCCTACATAGTCCGATACCTTGAGCACCTAATCTTTTAGCATTTAATGCATCTTTTTCTGAATCAGCATTTGCTCTTACAATTATTCTTGAATATTCATTTGTCCAAGACATAAATTCTTCGAATTCGCCTTCTATTACGGCATCTTTTGTTTTTATTTGTCCTTTATATACATTACCAGTATTGCCATCAATCGAAATATAGTCTCCTTCATTTAAAACGATATTACCAATTTTTAATACTTTTTCTTTTTCCGATGCATATGCATCATTCAAACCACTTACACAGCATTCACCCATTTGTCTTGCGACTACTGCGGCATGTGATGTCATACCACCTCTAATTGTTAATATACCATTTGCTTTTTTCATTCCTTCAATATCTTCTGGCGATGTTTCAAGTCTAACTAAAATAGAATCTTCATCTTTTAAATCTTTAGAATTAAAGTATATTTTACCTACTCCTGCACCAGGGGATGCTGCTAAGCCTTTTCCAATAGGTGTTTTTGTTTTTAAATCTTCTTCATCAAATGATTTATGAAGTAATTGTGAAAGTGTACTTGCATCTACCGATAAAAGAGCCTCTTCTTTTGTTATTAATCCTTCTTTTACAAGATCAACTGCTATTTTAACTGCTGCTTTTGCTGTTCTTTTTCCATTTCTAGTTTGAAGTATATATAATTTACCATCTTCTATTGTAAATTCCATATCTTGCATATCTTTATAATGTTCTTCTAATTTTTTTGCATATCCATAAAATTCTTCATATAAGTCTTTATTATATTTTTCTAAGGTTTTAATTGGATTTGGAGTTCTAATTCCCGCAACTATATCTTCCCCTTGTGCATTAATTAGATATTCCCCAAATAATTCATTTTCACCAGTTGCTGGATTTCTTGAAAATGCCACACCACTACCAGATTTATCATTTAAATTACCATATACCATTTGCTGAACATTAACTGCTGTTCCCCAAGAATATGGAATATTATTCATTTGTCTATATATATTTGCTCTTTCATTATTCCAAGAATTAAATACGGCTTTTATTGCTTCTATTAATTGATACTTAGTGTTTTGTGGAAATTCTTCTCCTGATATTTCTTTATAGATATCTTTAAATTTAAGTACTATTTCTTTCATATCTTCTTTTGTAAATTCTATATCTAATTTAATACCTTTTTCTTTTTTTATTTCATCTAAGACTCTTTCAAATTTACTTTTATCGTATCCTTTAACAACGTCAGAAAACATTTGTATAAATCTTCTATATGAATCATATATAAATCTTTTATTTTCTTCACTAAAACTTTCTACTATTTCATCATTTAAACCTAAGTTTAATATTGTATCCATCATTCCAGGCATAGATGCTCTAGCGCCACTTCTAACAGATACTAAAAGAGGATTTTTTTTATCACCTAATTTTTTACCAGAACTTTTTTCAAGTTCTTCTAATTTTTCATTTATTTCTTTAATTATTTCATCATTTAACTCTTTATTATTTTCATAATAATTATTACATGCATCAGTACTTACTATAAATCCATTTGGAACAGGAAGACCAATTTTAGCCATTTCGCAAAGATTTGCGCCTTTTCCACCAAGGATATTTCTCATATCTTTATTTCCTTCTTTAAAAGAATATACATATTTCATAATTTATTCCTCCTCGTACTTTCTTTTTTCATCTAAATAACATTTACCACATAATGGTATATATTTTACATTGTTAACTGAACCATCTATTAAATTAGTATCTCCTTTTAATGTAAATTTATCATTTATAAATCTTGCATTAAATTTTGCTCTTTTACCGCATCTACATATAGTTATTAATTCATCTAATTCATCAGATAATTCTAAAAGTCTTTTACTTCCAGTAAATAACTTACTTTGAAAATCAGTTTTTAGTCCATAACATATAACAGGAATATTATAATATTTCGTTATATAGTATAATTCATCAACTTGTTTTTCACTTAAAAACTGTGCTTCATCAACTAAAATACATGATATTTCATCTAATTTATTATAATATTTTTCAATAGATTCATTTTCTTTTAAAAGAATATCTACCTTTCTTTTAAGACCGATTCTTGATTCTAAATAGTTATTTCCTTTTGTGTCTATTTCTGATTTTATTACAATTACCTTTTTATTATTTTGTTCATAATTATAAGCAACTTGCATTAATGCAGAACTTTTTCCACAGTTCATTGCTCCATATCTAAAATATAATTTCGACATTCTATTCACCCTACTTTATTATACCAAAATAAAAATGTATTTACATTTGTAAATACACTTATTTTACACTTTTTAACTTATCTTTTATTTCTAGGGTGACACTTTAAATATACTTTTCTTAAATGTTCATTACTTACATGTGTATATATTTCTGTTGATGATAATGAAGCATGACCAAGTAACTCTTGAACAACAAGTAAATCACAACCATTATCTAATAAATGTGTTGCGAATGTATGCCTAAACATATGAGGCGTAATATTTAGTTTAATACTTGTTCTTTTTATAATATCATCTATTATTTGTTCTACTCTTCTCGTTGTAAGTTTTTCACTTTTTTTACCAACAATTAAATAATCACTTTTAACACCATCAAGCAATAATTTTCTTCCTTCTTTTAAATATAAATTAATATATTCAAGAGCGTAATCTCCGAATGATACTAATCTTTCTTTACTGCCTTTACCTAATATTAATATATTTTTATTACTAAAATCAATATCTTTTAATTTTATATTAACAAGTTCTGATACTCTGACTCCTGATGCATATAATACTTCTAAAATTACTCTTTCCCTTTGCCCTTCTTTTGTTTTTATATTAGGAACATTTAATATTTCTTCCATATTATTATAATTTATAAATTTTGGTATTCTTTTTTCTTTTTTAGGACTTGATACAAGTAAAAATGGATTTGATTCTACTTTATTATTTAGCACTAAATATTTATAAAATGTTCTAAGAGAACTTAATTTTCTTGATATAGTAGATTTTGCATCATTTTTTTTATTTAAATATATTACATATTCTTTTGCTTCATTATAATCCATATTTTTATAATTTATTTTATTACTTAAAATAAACGAATTATACTCATTTAAATCTTTTTTATAATTATTACATGTAAAATCTGAATAATTTCTTTGATATTTTAAATATTCTATAAAATTATTTATTTCTTTTTCCATAATATCACCACTAATTAAAAGAAGTTTAAAATTTAAACCTCTTCTGTTAATTTATCTTCATATCTTAAAATATATTTCTTTGCCATTTCTGGTGAATCAACTAACATATCTAATTCACTCATTTTTTGATCAGTTGTTAATTCTTTATTTGTCATTATTGTATATATGCGATCTTCTAAATCATCATAAATAGGTTCTTTTTCTTCATAATCATTTTGAACACTTTCGTATTCTTTAGAAACAATATTTAACAAACTAGATATTTCTTTCATTTTTTCATATGATAAACTTTTTTTATTAGTATTTAAATTTTCATTTTCAAAGAAGTATATAATAAATTCTCTATATAATTTATAATCTATTTTTAAATAATGATATAGCATTCCTTTATAATCTTTATTATTTTTTACATTTAAATATAAATTTACAACTGGAATATTTTTTGAATTTTTATCATTTAGATATTTATTTACTTTTGTTTTGTTATATAAAAACTCTTCTATCTTTTTTCTATCTATTTTTTCTATTTTTTCATAAACTCTATTAAAATTTTCTTTATCAAGAATCGCCCTATTATTATAATACATTGGACTATAATATTTTCCTCTTGATGACTCAATATAAACTATGAATTCACCAAATTCATCTTTTATTAATCTTTTTCTTATTGCATTTTTATCTATGAAATATGTTGTAAAATCATCAATATCTTCTAGTGTACCACTACATAACTTAACTCTTTTACCAGAATAATCTACATATAATGTATAATTTTTTTTCAAAACCCTCTGCATATTTCTTTACCTATCTTATTGTATATGGATTTTCTTCTGTTCCATTTCCATCAGCATATAATGCATTTTTATCAATATTTATTACTGGATAAAAACTAAAATTACTAGAAGCTTTTTTAACATCTAAAACACCATCATCTACAAAATAAAATTGATATGTATCATCTGCAACTGCAGTTAAAGTATCAAAATCTGATGATATTGAATCAAAGAAATTATAATTGGTACAAGATAAATCTGATGTGCTTGTACAGTTTGGATCTATACTTCCTCTCATATATTCACTTGCATAAAGCATTCCTATTTTCATATCAGGATATTTGTTAGAACATTCTACTACTCCATCAATACTCTCATCATCTAAATTTCTCTTACCAATGCATAAATCATATGGAACCATAAATTTTCTTTCTGCATCACTGAAAAAATCTGAATTATATGCATCTTTAAGATAATCTTTTAATCTACTTTTTTCAAAATTATTTATACCTACATATTTTTCTTCATTAATATTATATCTATTATCCCAAGTTACTCTATATTTATATCTATCAGTAGAAATAAGTCTTATTTTATCATCTTCTATTTCAATTATTCTATATGTTCCTTCGTCTATTTTAACTAAGTTATTTGGATTTTCACCTCTAAATATTAATTTGTTATTATATTGATATAGTCCGTCATCTGAGGTAACCACTGTCTCATTTTTTTTAATATAATCAACAAGTGATGTTGTTTCATAATATTTACCACATTTTAAATAAGGGGTATATTTATAATTGTCTCCATTTTTATTTATTAATACATAACCACTACATTTTACATTTTCGTCCTCAATGGAATTAAGTTCCTTAATATATTTTGAATTAATAAGTGTATCTGTATTTACTTTTGTTTGTTCCTTTTCATCTTTTGGTAATATTTTAGTGTTTTCATTTGCATATTTTTCGGCCGCAACTTTTAGGTTTTCTTCCATTTGTGTATATGTACTTGCTTTTGACATACCCTTTCCTTTAAATAAAAAAGAGCATATTAGAATTACAACCACAAGTATTACAATAAACGTAATTATTTTTACTATATTTTCTCTAATAAAATTCATAATAATCCCTACCTTTAAACTAATTATAGCATAATAAATTAAACTTAACAAATATTATTTTTTAAGTGTAAACATATTTAAAAAAAAGTAGAATTTTTTTACATTTCTACTTTTTTAATAGTTCACTAGCAGTTGTAACTAAACCAGCCATATTTTGCATATCTGATGGAATTATTATTTTAGTTGCTTGACCTTCTGCAACTTTTTCTAATGTTTCAAATTGTTTTAATGCAAGTACTGATTTGTCTGCTCCTGCCTCTTTTAAAAGTTTAATACCAGCAGCTGTTGCTTCTTGAACTTTTAATATTGCTTCTGCTTCACCTTCAGCAAGTTTTATTTGTGATTCTTTTTGAGCTTCTGCTCTTAAGATAGCACTTTCTTTTTCACCCTCAGCAATTAATATACTTGATTTCTTTTCACCTTCTGCTTGAAGAATTTTTTCTCTTCTTTCTCTTTCAGCACGCATTTGTTTTTCCATTGCTTCTTGTATATCTCTTGGTGGAATAATATTTTTTACTTCAACTCTGTTTATTTTTATTCCCCATGGATCAGTTGCTTCATCAAGTATTAAGCACATTTTATTATTGATTAAATCTCTGGATGTTAATGTTTCATCAAGTTCAAGTTCACCAATAATATTACGAAGTGTTGTTGCTGTTAATGTTTCAATTGCATTTATTGGATTTTCAACACCATATGTATATAATTTTGGATCAGTTATTTGAAAATAAACGACTGTATCTATTTGCATTGTTACATTATCTTTTGTAATAACTGGTTGTGGTGCGAAATCTCTTACCTTTTCTTTTAATGAAACATTATTTGCTATTCTTTCTATAAATGGAATTTTAAAATGTAATCCTGTTTGCCAAGTAGATTTATAACTACCTAGTCTTTCGATAACGAATGTTTTTGATTGTGGTACAATTTTAATATTTGTAATAATAATCAATATTAAAACTATAATTAAAATAATAAATTGCATAACTTACCTCTCCTCTTCTCTAACAATTATTTTAGCACCTTCAATTTTAAGTACCCTTACTTTTTTGCCTTCATCTATATGACTATTTGATACAGCCATCCAGTCTTTACCAGAAACTTTTACCCTACCTGGTGATAACTCATTTATCTCTTTTGTAACTATACCTATTTTACCAATTATCATATCAATATTTGTTTTTGTAACATTTTTATTTATAAATTTATCAAGTAATGGTTTTGTAAATATTAATGAAATAATAGTAAAAAATGTAAATACTACAATTTGAATAATTAAATTATCCGTAAAATATGTACTAATAAATGCACACAAACTACCAAAAGAAAACCAAATAGTAATTAAATTAAATGATAAGGCTTCAATTATCAAAAAGGCAAATATCAAAATAAACCATATCATAACACTTACCTCCTTTACAACTATTATATTACTAAAAATCTATAAAAATCAACAAAAAAAATGGCTTTTATACCATTTATTTATTTAATAAATCTAATAAATTAATTTTAAACATATCTTTATCAGCATTTTCTTTACTAATCATAACACCTTTATATGCATTTAACTCTGTAGCATGTCCTTCTAAGAATAATTCTTCTGGTGAAATTGATTTTAACAAAATAATATTTTTATTTGTATATATATCATAATGAAGTACTATTTCACCATGAACCTTTGTAAATAATTCATCCGCAGGAAGTGTAAGTTCATATGAAACTGTATTTTTTTCTTCATCAGTAGATACAATATCACCTAAAAATTCTCCCTCTTTCATTTTAGGATAAAATTCAAAGATTAATTTTTTAAACGCAAACATATTGTACTTCTTTAAAGAACGTTCACACTTCTTAAATTTAATTTCATCAAAATATTCAAATATATAATTTCCTTTCATATTATACCCCCTAATCACGGATGACTTTACCCTGATTTGCATGCGCAATTATATCATAATTGTAAACATTTGTCAAATAAAGCCTAAGGTTTTTCATATTATTCTTCTTATGATTTTATTATATCATTAAAAAATATAAGTAAAAAGACCAAAATTATATTTTTTACTTATATTTTACACTATTTTGCATCGTACCAATTTTTACCAATTTCAACGTCTACTTCTAGTGGTACATTTAATTTATATGCATTTTCCATAAAATTTATAACTATTTCTTTAACTTTTTCAAGTTCATCATTTTTTACATTAAAAATAAGTTCATCGTGTACCTGAAGTATCATTTTACTTTTTAAATTTAATCTATTAAATTCATTATATATATCAATCATTGCTTTTTTTAAAATGTCAGCACTTGATCCTTGAACTGGTGTATTAAGTGCCATTCTTTCACCTTGAACTTTAATCATATGATTTGTATTATATAATTCATCTATTTTTCTTTTTCTATTCATTATTGTTTTTACATATCCCGTTTCATATGCATCTTTTATTACTTTATCCATATATTTTTTTATTCCAGGGAATGTTTCTAAATAATTATCTAAAAATTTTTTTGCTGTTTTAATATCAACACCAAGATCTTCAGCAAGGCCAAAACTACTTATACCATAGATAATTCCAAAGTTAACTGCTTTAGCATCTCTTCTCATATTTTTAGTTACTTCATCTTTACTAACGTGGTATATATCCATTGCAGTTTTTGTATGTATATCTAAATGATGTTTAAATGCATCTATTAAATTTTGTTCTCCTGACATATGTGCGAACATTCTAAGTTCTATTTGTGAATAGTCACTTGATAAAAATACAGAATTTTCTTCAGGAATAAATGCTTTTCTTATTTCTTTTCCTTCTTTATATCTAATTGGAATATTTTGAAGATTTGGTTCAATTGATGATAGTCTTCCTGTCCTTGTTAAAGTTTGTGTATATATAGTATGAAGTTTACCATCTTCTTTTACACAGTTTTTTATTCCTACAATATATGTTGTATATATTTTATTTAATGTTCTATGTTCTATTATTTTTTCTACTATTGGATGATAATCTACTATTTTATCTAGTATTTCTCTAGCAGTTGAATATGATGTTTTTTTCTTTTTTGGATATGGTATCTCAAGTTTTTCAAATAATATTTCACCTAATTGTTTTGGAGACTGAATATTAAATTCTTCTCCTGCATAATTATATATTTCACTTGTTAATTTATCTAACTTTTTATTAATATTTTCTCCCATTTCATCAAGTACTTTAGTGTCTACTCTAACGCCTTCTATTTCCATAGAAGCAAGTACAGAAGATAGTTTCATTTCAATGTTACTAAAAAGTTCTAGTTGTTCTTCTTCTTTCATTTTATTTATAAATTCATCTTTAATATCATAAATAAATTTTGCTTTTTTTACTGTTAAATCAGCAAGTGCTTCGATACTCATATTTTTTTCTTTTTTAAAGTTATCAAAAAGAGTAATATCGTAATTAAATGTATTTGCTAGATATGCAATATCGTCTTTAACATTATAATTTAATATATATCCTGCTATCATCGCATCAAATGTACAATTTTTTATATCTATATCATATTTATTAAGAGAAACAATCATCTTTTTTAAATCATATGTATAAATTTCTTTTCCATTTAATATGTTTTTATTTTCTTTCAATACTTCAAATGGTACATAGTATGCATTTTCACCATCATATAAACTCATTCCATAAATATCTGCATTATGATAATTTGTTTCACTTATTTCTAAGTATGTTGAAACCTTTTCTTTTAATTTTAAATCATCAATATTTTCTATTATTTTATATTCTAATTTTTCTTCTTTTTTTTCTTCCTCTTTAAAATCTTTTAGGAAACTATAAAACTCTAAGTCACTATACATTTCTCTTAAGCCATTAACATCTGGTCCATCATATTTTAATTCTTCTAAGGAATATGTAACAGGTACTTCATTATAAATTGTCGCAACATCTTTACTCATAAATGCAGATTCTTTTCCATCTATTAATTTTTGTTTAGTTGCGCCTTTTATATTATCAATATTATCATATACATTTTCTAAACTATCGTATTCTTGAAGTAATTTTAAAGCAGTTTTTTCTCCTATTCCCTTAACTCCAGGTATATTATCAGATGCATCACCCATAAGTCCTTTTAAATCTATCATTCTAATTGGTTTTATTCCATAAGTATCTATAAATGTTTCTTCATTCATTCTTATATAATCTTTTTGTTTTAATAATTTTACTTCTGTTTCTTCATTAATAAGTTGTAATAAATCTTTATCACTACTTACTATTGTTGTTTCAAATTCTGGATCTATAAGAGCCATTTTAGAATATGTACCAATAATGTCATCTGCTTCATAATTGTCTATTTCAAAGCATTTTATTCCCATTAATGGAACAAGTTTTTTTGCAACTGAAAATTGTTTTTTTAAATCATCTGGAGTTTCATTTCTTCCACCTTTATAATCTAAATATTTTTCATGTCTAAATGTTTTTCCTTTATCAAATGCAACAAGCATATATTCTGGCTTTTCTTCTCTTATTATTTTATTTAACATATTAACGAGACCATAAAGTCCATTTGTTGGAAAACCTTTACTATTTCTCATAGTATTTCCTGTATATGCAGTTGCAAAATAACTTCTAAAAAGCAAGTTATTTCCGTCTACTAATATTACTTTTTTCACTTTTTATCACCTACATATAAAGTATAACATAAAAATTTGATTTTTTTTCATTTTTGAGTATAATAATACTTGCTAAAAGAAAGGTCGGATAATTTGAAATATATTGAAATAGATAAAAGTAAAATAAAGAAATTATATAGTGACGGTGTTGAGTCTAATATATATTTATATGATTTAGATGGTCAAACAGTTTTATTAAAATTATTAAAAGATAAAAGTTCACTAAAAAATAAAGAAAAAAAAGTTAATATAATTATAGATAGTGATATTCTAAAAGATGAAGTTAACATACTTGCTTCTGCAAGTATAAATGGACAATTTGTTGGTTATTTTATGCCACTTGATTTAGAATATACAAGAACAGTAAGTGATTTTGATAAAAAAAGAGTAAAAATTTCTGCACTTAAGCAATTAAGAGATAAGATGGAAAGATTTAATAAAAATGGTATTTACATAGGTGATTTTAATGAAAAAAATATATTAATAGATAAAGAAAACAATATTAAATTATGTGATTTAGATAATTTTAAAATTAATGATTTAGATTTTGATACACCATCAACTTTTGTGCATTATTTTAGAAGAAATTGTAAAAATGAAGAAAAAGTAGATAATTATTGTTTTAATCTATTTACTGTATCACTTATGGAAAAAATATATTCACCTTATGTATTAAACTATTTGACATCTAATCCACTTCCAAGATATATGGATTCTAAAGAAAATAGAAAAATTGTTGATAAATTAGTATTTTTAGATGATTCATATCAAAAAAAATATATAATTGATAATTTAACTTCAAAAAGAATGTAATTATATTTATAAAACGAATATAATTACTTTTTTTGTTCATAATAGTTTTGAAAGGAATGATTTTATGAACATAAAAGATTATATTATTCAAAACTTTAAAGATGATAATTTAGAAACTATTGAAAAAGCTATTGATGACAGTGTAAATGAATATAACGAGGATACTCTTCCTGGTCTTGGAATATTCTTTATGCTTGTATGGGAAAATTCAAATAAAGAAGAAAAAAATACTATTCTAGAAAAGATTAAATCTAATCTAAATTAGTATTTTTTATTTTGTCCTCTATTATTTTTTTATTTTCTTTTAATCTTTCATTATTTGGTGACAAATTAATTGCTTTATTAACATTTTCAAGAGCTAAAGATAAATCACCTTTATAATAATATGAAACTGATAATAAATCATTTATAGTATGATCATAACTAAATACTTCATTTATATATGTTTTTTCATGGCCACTAATAATTAGTGCCTTTTGGCAGTTACTTATTACTTCATCGTAATTACCTAAAGAATACTCTAAAAGTGCCATTTCAACATATGGATCTCTTAAATATGGTGCTTCATTTATTGCCTTTTCAAGCCACATTTTTGCTTCATCATATCTATTTAAATTTTCATAGCATCTAGCAATAAATCTCATAGATGCACATCTTTCATCTTTCCAAGTCGAACTTTTTAAATTTAAATGTTTAATAAGTGTATCTATTGCTTCATTCCATTTTCCATAATACATATATTCTCTACCTAAATAATGCATATTTCTATCATTTTCTGGATTTTCTTTTACTGATAGTTCTAAAAGTGGAAGATATGAACTTCTTGATTTTGTACTATCTGGATAATGATTTAAAACTATATCTTCATTAATTACAATATTTTCATTTTCTTTTTCATACTCTAATACTTCATGAACTGGATTAATCCATTTATAATTATTTCTGCTATGAATCTTTTCATATATAAATGATACTTTAGGATTATCATTTTCATCTAAACTCCAGTTATATGTATATCTACATCTATTTGCATCCTTTCTCCAAACACTTTCTAATTTTTCTCTCCATCCTTTTAAAAATACTTCATCTAAATCAGTACAAACACATATATCTGCATCATTTGGAACCATATCTAAAGAAATATTTCTTGCTACATCAAATCTCCATGGATTTATTTTCTTTTGTTTTACATGTACTCCTTTTTCTTTTAATAATTTTATAGAATTATCAGTAGATCCTGTATCAAGTACATATATTTCATCTGCTTCTTTCATAGAATTAAACCATCTATCAACAAATTTTTCTTCATTTTTACATATTGCATATACACAAACCCTATATTTTTTCATATATTTGCCTACTTTCCTAAATATTCAATTACTATATTTACAAGTGTATTTGTAAAATAAGAATTTGATTTTATATTATTTAAATCTGGTGATAATAAATATATTTCTTTTGAACCAATATTAACTATTTCATAATCATTATCTGTACTATCTATTGCGACTATTCCCTGAGATATTACATTAGAATATTCATTATTATAAATCCATTTACTAGCTCCAACATAAATATTATCTGTATTAGTTTGTCTAAATCCATATGATACAAAATCTGTATCTGGATTAAAATTATTTGGAGTTGTTTTTATAGATGCATTTATCATAATAGTAATTTTATAATATCCTATTTTATTAAATTTAATTAAATTATCTTCACTATTTAGATTAACTAAATTATCAACATCAAGTTCAATTCTATCTAATGGAATTCTTTCATCTGGTTCTATTTTTATACCAGTTGCAACTGTTCCATCATTATATTTTATTATATATACATTTTGTATTTTACTTAATCCTGAAAGACCACTTGGTATTGTAAAATCTAAAATGTGATTAGGTCCTCCTCTATCTACAACGCTTGCTTTACTTCCTGGATCACCAGTTTTTGTTTCTCCTACTTCTATGGTTTCTGATAATCCTATTGGACCTGTTGGACCTACCTCCCCTTGTTCACCTTTTGGGCCTGTTGGACCAAAACATGTTCTGCAACATTTTTTATTTTTATTAATCATGTCTAATATTCTTTGTTCTTCACAATTATTCATAAATTCACTCCTTTAATACATTTTATGAAAAAAATTATTTTTTGTATGTAAAAACTCCCCAAAATTGAGGAGTCTTTATATTTAAGCTATTTTTACAATATTAATATAAGCACTAGTATCTGGTCCTGGAGATATAGTTGCCGCATCTGTTGCTTCTATTGATAAACCAATTTGATCATTTGCATTAAATGAATTTATAGTACTTCCAGAAAATTCTGTATCTACATTTGCTGTTAAGCTTTTAGTAATTGATGTATTACTAATAGGTGTTGTATTTTGATTAAGTCTTACTGTAACATCTGTATTAGTACTTGGACTACCATAAAAATAATAATCAACTTGATAAACGCCATTTTCTGGTATCGTTAATTTATTTTGTGTATCTAAAGTTATTCCATTTGCTGGTCCATTACTTCCAAGTGGTACATCTGCCGCAACATTTTGTGTTAAAGTGATTGTATTTTCTGTAGTATCATATTTTCTTCCATAAGTATTAGTTGGTGAAACTGTTGCTCCTGCGGGTCCTGTTGGTCCTGTTGGACCTTGTTCTCCTTGAAGTCCTTGAGTACCTTGTAGTCCTTGTATTCCCTGTGGGCCTGTTGGTCCTGTTGGACCTTGTACTCCTTGTATTCCTTGAGTACCTTGAAGTCCTTGTATTCCCTGTGGTCCTGTTGGTCCTGTTGGACCTTGCACTCCTTGTATTCCTTGTGGACCTGTTGGACCTGTTGGGCCTGTTGGACCTCCTGCAGGACCTGTTGCTCCTGTTGGTCCTGTTGGACCAAAACATGGTCTACAACATTTCTTATTTTTATTAATCATATCTAATATTCTTTGCTCTTCACAATTATCCATAATTTCGCTCCTTTCGATTATATAATACGAAAAAAATTAAAAAATGAATAATTATAACAACTAAAAAAAGTACAAATTTATTTTGCACTTTTACATATTTCTAAGTTTAGCATCCATTTTACTAGTTACATCATCTATTATTTTATTAAATACATTCATAACTTCTTCATCAGTTAATGTCTTATCCATATCAGTAAATGTTAATTTATATGCGATTGATTTTTTATCTTTATCAACATTTTCACCTGTATAAACATCAAATACTTCAATATTAGTAAGCATTCTTGAACCTGACTTTTTAATTAATTTTTCTACTTCTTCACTTGTTACATTTTTATCAACTATAAATGCTAAATCTTTTGTTATACTTGGTAATTTTGATGCTGATTTAAATTTAATTGGTTTAGTTTTTACATTTAATTTATCTATTGATAATTCAAGTACATATATTTCATCTTTTTCTAGTTTTGGATGAACTCTTCCAATAAATCCAACTTTTTGTCTATCTAAAATAATATCTGCGCTTATTCCAGGATGTAAATTTTCTTCAGTACTAATTACAAATGAATATCTATTTTTAAGACCTAAATAATCAAGTAAATTTTCTACAATACCTTTTATTACATAAAAATCAGTTTTTATTTTTGAATTATTCCAAGATGTACTTATATAATTTCCATATAATGCAACACCTAAATAATTTTCTTCTTTAAAATCATCAAAGAATACTTTACTTGTTTCATAAATATTAATATCTTTAAGTCCTCTAGATTTATTATATTTAATTACATCTATTAAAGATGGTATCATTGATTTTCTAAGTACTGATCTATCTTGACTCATTGGATTAGGTACTTCTATTACCTTTTTATCTTTAGAGAATAAATCAGATGTTTTTTTATCAACTAATGTATAAGTTCTAACTTCATTTAATCCTAAACTTCTCATTCTTTTGCTGATATTTTTTCTAAATGCTATTACTTCTTCATATTTTCCTTCTTTTGTAGGTAATACTGGAAGTGTATTTTTTAAGTTATGATATCCATATAATCTACCAATTTCTTCAACTATATCATTAACATTATTTTCTATATCTAATCTTCTTCTTGGAATAGTTACTTCAAAAGTATCGCCATCTAAAGTATATTTAAAATCTAATTTATCTAATTGATCCTCAATATCCTTATCAGTAAGTGTAATACCAAGTAATGAATTTACCTTTTCTGTTTTAAATATTATTTTTTTCTCTTTTTTATCTTCATTATCATAAAGTACATAATCACTTAATACTTTACCACCTGCATATTTTTCAAGTAAATGACATGCTCTATCTAGTGCTTTTATAGTATATTCATAATTTAATCCCTTTTCATATCTCATAGATGCTTCACTTCTTAGATTTAATCTTTTTTCTGTTTTTCTTATATTAGTAGGATTAAATATAGCACTTTCTATTAATACTTCTTTTGTATTTTCATCAACATCAGTATTAAGTGCGCCCATTACTCCCGCAACTGCGACTACTCTTTTTCCATCTGTTATTACAATATCATCAGAACTTAATATTCTTTCTTTTTTATCTAAAGTCACTACTTCTTCATTATCATTTGCCATTCTAACAAGTATTTCATTACCTAGTTTGTTTTTGTCAAAGAAATGAAGTGGTTGACCATATTCAAGCATTACATAGTTTGAAATATCAACTATATTATTTATTGGTCTCATACCTGCGGATATTAATCTATTTTGAATAAATTTAGGAGATTCACCTATTTTTAAATCTGTTACCATTTTAGCTTTATAATATGTACAATTTTCTGTATCTACTTTTAAGTTAAAATGATTTTTAACTGAATCACTTATTTCTTCATAACTATCATCTGGTAAGTTTACTTTTTTTCCTAAGATTGCTCCTACTTCATAAGCAAATCCTATATGATAAAAGCAATCATTATTTTTGTGTTTATGTATGTCTAAATCGTATAAAGTATCACATGCTCCCATATATTCTAAAGCATCTACTCCAACAGGTGCAGCATCATCAAATACATATATACCTTTTTTATAGTTTTCTTCCGTGTCTTCTTCTAATCCTATTTCTGATAAAGCACATATCATACCATTTGAGTCAACACCTCTTTTTTTACTTTTTGAAATAGTAAAATTACCTGGAAGTGTAGCTCCTGGAAGAGCCACTATTACTTTTATTCCTTCTTTTACATTTGGCGCACCACATACTATTTGAATAGTTTCTTTTCCTACATCTACCATACATACATGCATATGATCTGAATCAGGATGAGGAACACATGATAATACTTTTCCTACAACTAAATTATCAATATGATTAGATATTACATGTTCAACATTTATACCTGCTTTTGTTACTTTATCTGCTAGTTCATCAAGATTCTCATTTTCTATATCAATATAATCTTTTACCCAGTTCATACTTATCATAATTATCTAATCTCCTTTCTATCAAGACTTTTTGTCTCTCTTAAATCGTTTTCATGACATACTCTCATATCAGTAATACCATATTTAAGCATTGATATTCTTTCAGCGCCAAAACCAAAAGCAAATCCTTGCCATTCATTAGGATCATAGCCACACGCTTTTAATACATTAGGATGAACCATTCCTCCACCACAAATAGTTATCCATCCTTTTGGTTTACACATTGAGCAACCACTTCCATCACAATATATACAACTCATATCCATCTCTACTGATGGTTCTGTAAATGGATAATAACTTGGTCTAAATCTTGCTTCTACTCCTTCTCCAAACATATACTTTACATAAGCATCAAATGTTCCTTTTAAATCACTAAGTGAAATATTTTTATCAATTACAAGACCTTCCATCTGAGTAAGTTCTTGTTCATGAGTTGCATTTATATCTTCTCTTCTATATGCTTTACCAGGACATAACATTCTAATTGGAGTTTTACCTTCTCCTTTTAACATTGTTCTTACTTGAACTGGTGATGTTTGACTTCTAAGTAAGATATTATCTCCTTCTAAATAATATGTATCTTGTGCATCTCTGGCAGGATGATTTTTTGGTAAATTAAGCATTTCAAAGTTATATTTATCAAGTTCTATCTCTGGTCCTTCTAAAACATCATATCCCATTCCTATAAAGAATTCTTCTGTTTCTTCAATTATTTTTTCTATTATTGATGGACTTCCTGATGGAATAAAAGTTCCACTTAAAGTGATATCTATTTTTTCTTCTTCTAATTTTTTATTTAATGCTTCTTCTTCTAATTTTTCTTTTAATTCATCAAATGAGTTATTAACAAATGTTTTTAAATCATTTAAAAGTGATCCAAATTCTTTCTTTTCTTCATTTGGTATTTCTTTCATTAATGATGAAAGTTCTGAAATAGGTCCTTTTTTACTTAAATATTCTACCTTTAAATCATTTAATTCTTTTAAAGTTGTAACTTCTTTTAATTTTTCTATAATTTCTTCTTTTAAATTTTTTACTCTTTCTTCTTTATTCATATTAAAACATCTCCTTTATCTTATCAAAACTATTTATACTTAATATCTTACTCTTATCATATTCCTTGTTTTCAGGATTATAATAAATTGAATCTATTCCAAATTTATTTGGACCAATTACATCCTTTTCTATTGTGTCACCTATCATTATACATTCATTTACATGATAGTTACCACATGCATTTAAATAACTTTCTTTGTTTGGCTTTAAATTTAAATCACCAGCATATACTCCATCAAAAAATTCTAATATTCCAGCATTTCTAAGTCTTTCTTCTTGTGTATATTTAAACCAATTTGTAAGTACTACTAAACTTTTATCTTTACTTTTTAAATATTCAAGCATACTTTTAGTTTCATCAAGTAATTTATCATTCATTGTTGCATTTACTTTTACCCAACCATCTATTATTTCACTTGTAATATTTATACCTATTTTCTCACTTAAAAATTTACTTAACATTTTTGAATCATACTTTTCATGCATACTTTCATATTCAAGTAATTTTTCAAAATATAGCAAAAGAAATTTTTCGGAATCTTCTTCATTTAATACACTTTTAAAGTAATCTCTTTCAACATTAAAATCACCATGAAGAAGTGTTCCATCAAGATCAAATATAAACCTCTTTTTCATATTTACCTCCAAAAAAAATACCTATGATGTAAGGACGATTTTTCGCGGTACCACCTTACTTCATAGATATTTCTATGCTCTTTAATCTATTAACGCTAGATAAACGTTATAACTTTTCATTATACATTCAGAGGGTGAATTCATATAATATATTTTATTAGCTTCTCACCATACGCTAACTCTCTTAAAAAATATTAATTATATTACTACTTCCTCATCACAACTTTTAAACTAAAAATATTATAACACAATATTTTATTTTTTTAAATACTTTTTTTATATCTTAACTTTTTATCTTTTTTATAATTTTCACGAAAATCATATAATCTTTTCTTTGCTTCTTTAGGATTACTCATATATATTAAGAAATCATCTATTTTTTTACCATTTCTAATTTTATTAATCGCATTAGATTCTATTTGTCTAACTCTCTCATATGTTAAATTATATTCTTTAGCAACTTCTATTAATTTCATTGGATTATTACCATTAAGTCCATATCTTAAAACTAATATTTCTTTCTCTCTTTCCTTTAAATTACAACTATCAAACAAAGTAAGTATTTCTGCATTTAACATAGATAAACTTGCTAAATTTTCAATTGTTTCATCATTTGATGGAAGAAAATCTTCAAAAGTACTAGTTGTTTCATCATTTACTAAACTATTTAAACTTGTACTATGATTTTGTAAAAGCAATATTGATTTCATTTTTCGTACTTCAGAAATAGGAATATTACAAACTTCAGACATTTCAAAGTCTGTTGGATCTCTACCCAATATTACACTTAGCTCTTCTTCCTTCTTTTTATAATTATTAACATTTTCATAAACACCAGTTGGAACCCTAATTTCATTACCTTTTTTTATAATAGCAAGCCTAATTGATTGTTTTATCCACCATGTTGCATATGTTGAAAATTTCATAATATATGAAATAAATATGGATTTTATATGCTTAATATTAGGGTGTAAGAATAATTACTTATAAATAAAAATATCTATGATGTTTATATTCATAGATATTTTTCAATTTTAATATTATTAGCAATCACAATAGTAATAATGAACTGTTAGTTTTTTTATTTTTTCATTTTCTATTTCTGTTTTATAACCTGCACCATTTCTATATAATGGTGTATTTATATCTTCTGGTCCGTGAACTACAACTTCACCTTTTGTTCTTTCAATATAACTATCATAAGAATCTCCCATAATTTTTTTCATAAATAATTCTATATTCTTTTTTTCTATTGATAACTCTTCTTTTTTGTGTGTAGTAACTTGTTTTATTAATTCTTTTTTTACTTCTATAGCACTTACTTTTCCTTTTACATTAACTTCAAATATTTTTGAATAATCACTTTTTTTACATAAAAGATTTAAGCATGGATCTAAAACATATTCTTCATTATCAAAATTAAAACATATCCATGAATGATAATATTCTTTTGTTCTTTCATCAAATTTTAAATTTCCTCTTTCAATATAATCATCATCATTTAAAAATACTATTGCGGATTCTGTAGTCTGCCAGCACCACCCTTCTAGTTTTTCATTTTTCATTAATTCAAATAATGAACCTTTATACTTACCTAAAACTTCAATATATAAATTATTTAATTTTTCCATTAAATATTCTACCACTTTAGGCTCAATTCTTTTTGAACGCAATATTTTAAATCTCTCTTCTTCAGTTAATGGCTCTTCAAAAATGATTTTCTTTAGAATATCATTAACTCCAATCATACTTTTTTCACTCCTTTTTTTACAAATATATTATCATAAAATATACAAATGCCAATAATAAATTATTTATCCTACATTGATTTATGTTTCAAATAAACATTAAAAAATTGGACTTAATCATCCAATTTTTGTTAAAATAAACTAAGCTGACTTGTTTCAGGCATATCACCAAATATACCCATTAATCTCATTTTATCTATTAAAGTACCTGATACTTTACATCTTATCTGGAATTCCTCAATTGATATAAATGGACCTTTTTCTCTTTCCTCAACTATGTTATTAGCAACTGTATCACCAAGTCCTTCAATTGCATTAAATGGAGGAATTACTTCTGTCTCACTAGCTGCTCCAAAAGTAGTCGCAGCACTCTTATATAAATCAACATTTAAGAATTTTATACCTCTAGCTGCTGCTTCTAAACATAGATGAAGTGATTCATATGTACCTAATTCTTTATTAGATGCATCTCTTCCTTTATTAGTTATTTCTGTAAGTTTATCTTTAATAGCGTCATAACCTTTTATCATAGAAATAATATCAACATCTGTTGCTTTACATGAAAGCCAAGATGCATAGTAATACACTGGCATATGAACTTTATACCAAGCAACTCTAAATGCACTTGTTACATATGCTGCGGCATGGGCTTTTGGGAACATGTATTTTATTTTATGACATGATTCAATAAACCAATCTTTTATTCCAGCATCTTTTAATATTTGTTCATATTCAACCCATTGATCATGATCTTTTGGTTTACTTGCTCTACCTTTTCTTACAAACTCCATTATTTTAAATGCAGTAATAGGTTTAAGACCATTATACATTAGATATACCATTATATCATCACGACATCCTATTACTTCAGAGAATGGTACAATATTATTTTTTATTAAATCTTGTGCATTACCCAGCCAAACATCAGTACCATGTGATAAACCAGATATTTTAATTAATTCGGCAAATGTTTTTGGTTTAGTATCCTCAACCATTTGTACTGTAAATTTTGTACCAAATTCTGGTATACCAAGAGTACCAGTATTACACATTATTTGATCTTTTGTTACACCAAGTGGCGCAGGTGACAAGAATATTCCCATTGTTTCTTTATCATCTAGTGGAACTTCTGTAACATCTGTTCCTGTCATATCTTGTATCATACGAAGTTGTGTTGGATCTGAGTGACCCAATATATCTAGTTTTAATACATCATCTTCAATTTTATGATAATCAAAGTGTGTTGTTCTCCATGCAGAATTTGGATCATCTGCTGGGAACTGGAATGGTGTAAAATCAAATACATCCATGTAATCTGGTATAACTACTATTCCACCTGGATGTTGTCCTGTAGTTCTTTTAACACCTGTACATCCTTTTGCAAGTCTTTCTATTTCTATTGATCTTTTTTCTATACCTTTGTCTTCAAAGAATCCTTTTGTATAACCATATGCAGTTTTTTCTGCGACAGTACCTATTGTTCCTGCTCTATAAACATTATCAACACCAAATAATACCTTTGTATATTCGTGAATTGCTGCTTGGTTTAAATCTGAAAAGTTAAGATCTATATCTGGAACTTTATCTGCATTAAATCCAAGGAATGTAGCAAATGGAATATCTTGTCCATCTTTAAGCATCAAAGTACCACATTTTGGACAATTTTTATTAGGTAAATCAAAACCACTTGAATAAGTCGCACCTAATGCTTTTCCATCTTCTTCAAATATACTATGTTTACATTTTGGACATCTATAGTGAGCCGCAAGTGGATTTACTTCTGTTATTCCCATCATTGTTGCGACAAAACTAGATCCAACCGATCCTCTTGAACCAACTAAGAATCCATCGTTATTTGATTTTTTAACCAGTCTTTGCGCAATCAAGTAAATAGGATCGAATCCAGCACCTATTACTCCACCTAGGCTTTTCTTTAGTTTCTTTTCTAGTTCATCACCTGTTAATTCTTCTTCACTAGTATCTACTAAATACTTTCTAACTAAATCTTTAACAGCATCTGAACCTTTTACAATAACATCATGTAATTGTTTAAATGATTCAATTTCTTTTTCTTCATCACTTAAACTTTTATCAAGATAATATTTTACACTTGTTAAAACTATATCACCATAAAGTTCTGTACCTAGTCTTGATTCAATATTATATGGAAGTGGATCACCATACCAATCATTTGCTTTTTCATATACAAGGTCTGTAACTACTCTAGGACAATCAAGATAAGTTTTACCATCATCTGCTTTTACTCTTGGTGAAAAAGGTACTCCTCCTGTTTGAATTATTACATCAAATACTTCTGTCATATCAAGTATTTTATTTGGATTTGTTATTACTAATTCTTTTGCTTTTTCTTTACCTAAGAATTCAAAGTTTTCAAGCATTTCATTTGTTGTTCTAAAATGTTGTGATGGTATTTGTCCTCCTTTACTATTTCTAATAAGAGGATGTCTTCCTCTACCTGGTACATTTTGATTTATGATTATTTCTCTATAAATCTTATCTTCTTTCTTTAAGTGATGTACATCTCCTGTTGCGACAATCATCTTACCTGCTTCTTCTGTAACTCTAACTATTTTTTCTATATTTTGAATAAGTTGTGCTTCATTTTCAAATACAGATGGTACTAAATGACAATATTCATCTACTGGTTGTACTTCAACATAATCATAAAATTTAATTATATTAGCAAGTTCTTCATCACTTTTTGTACTTGCACTAGTAAAAACTTCACTTTGATAGCATCCACTACCTATTAATAAACCTTTTCTATATTTTTCTATTTCACTTCTAAGTATTCTAGGGGTTTTATATAAATATTTAGTATTTGCATAAGAAACGATTGTAAATAAATTTTTTAATCCTTCTCTTGTTAATGTAAGTATATTTATATCATGTGTTTTACCATATTTATGTATTTCATCTTTTGGTACTAAGTTATTTAATTCACTTATTTTTCTAAAGTTTTGATCATACATTTTTTTAAGCATTTTATGAAGTACTAATGCTGTTCCTTCAGCATCATAGTTTGCTCTATGGTGTGCATCTTCATCAAATATAACTCCATATCTTTTTGTAATTGCTGATAAACTATGTCTTGCTTCTGTATTATCAAGTGCACGAGAAAGTTCAAGTGTATCTATTACTGGATTTTTAAATTCACCTAAATCATATTTTTTATATGCCATTTCAATGAATGATACGTCGAATTTTGCATTGTGAGCAACCATAGGAACATTTTCTCCGCCTATCCATTCAATAAATTTCTTTACGCCTTCTTCTTCATTCATCTTACCTACAAGCATATCATCAGTAATATGCGTTACATCAATTATCTTTTGTGGTAATTTTCTTTTTGGATCAATAAGTTCATCAAATGAATCTAGTATTTCACCATTTCTTATTTTAGTAGCACCTATTTCAATAATTGAGTCTGCACCACCGGCATTAAAACCTGTTGTTTCAAGGTCGAATACTACATATGTTGCATCTAATATTCCTTCATCTGTTGGTCTTATTACAATATCAATATTGTCATCAACCATAACAAGTTCGCACCCATATATTACTTTAAAAGGTTCTTCGCCTTCTTTTAAATCTTTATTCATTCCTCTCACTAAGTTAAATGCATTTGGGAATGCCTGTACTCCATCATGATCTGTAACAGCTATTCCTCTATGTCCCCATTTTTTTGCTTGTTTTATTAAGTCTTCTACTGAAACTACTCCATCCATTTGACTCATAATAGTATGTGCATGTAGTTCTACTCTTTTTTCTTCTTCAGTATCTTTTTCTTCTTTAAATTTACTTTCAATAGGAACAATATTTCTAGCACTTAACACATAATCATTTGCGAATGTATCAAATGATACTCTACCATTTATTTTATACCAAGAATTTTCATTTAATTCGCCATTTACTCTGTTAAAATCTTCTTCATTTCTAAAGAATATTTTTACTAAAATACTATCTGATAAATCTGATACTTTTAAAGTTATAATTTTAAATACACTTTTTGTTGACTCAAATAATTCTTTACCAAATATGTATCCTTCAATAGTTACATCATTCATTTCACCAGTTATAGTTTGTACAGAAACTGGATCACTCATATTTTCAAATCCTATAATCGCACTACTTTCTGGATCTTTTTTAGTAGATACCATCTGCATTCTTTCTCTTGGTTTTTCTTTTGGTTTGTTTAAAAATTCAGTAGCTTCTTTGCTTGCTTCTTTTACTTCTTCTTCTAATTCTTTTTTTATTTCTTCTTTTAATTCATTTCCGCCATCTAATAATTCTATTTTTAAATTTAGACTTTCAAAACCAATTTTATGATATGTATTAATTATTTCATTTAATCTACTATTTATCATATTTTCTTCTGCTTTATTTGATGCTGTTATAACCATTCCATTAGTAGTAGCCTTTATTTCTTTTCCATAAAAAATCATTGAAACTGCTTTACCTAAAGATAGTTTATTAATTATATAATTAAAATAACTATTTATTAATGACTTATTAACTGTTTTAGGTACTATTTCATATGTTACTGTATTTAAATTAGGAAAACCCTTTTTTATGTTTTCATCTAAATATTCTAAGATTTTTATTGGTAATAATTCTTTAGTTTCAATTATAAAATCCCAGTTTAATTTATCTTTTGTTGATTTTATTTTTAAGATTTTACCTTCATTAAAATAATTATAATCTTCTTTTGGTAAATTTAATTTACTTAAAAATAATTCTAATTTACTATCCATTATTACCACCCTTACTTCCATATTCATTATATCAATTTTTTTAGTTTCTATAAAGAAAAAAAGAAAGAAAAATTTAATTTTTCTTACTTAACTTGTAAAAAAATTTATAATTTCTAAACTATATGTATCATAAAATTGTATAATATGTTCTATATTTTTCTTATTAAATACTATAATCAAATTTTTTTCTTTTTCTTACATTTATAATTAAATATATAACTAATTTTATAAAGAAAAACACCTAATTGTCATTAGATATTTTCTTAATTTCTTCAATTGATAAGCCTGTTGCTTTTGATATGTCTTCTAAAGTTATATTCATTGATAATAAGTTTTTAGCAGTTTGCTTTATACCATCATTCATACCTGATGTATAACCTTGTGATATACCTTCTTCTTTGGCCTCTGAAAGCAAACTATTTTGTATTTTCTTTTTATCTTCTTCTTCACTCATATACTTTTGAAATTCTGGATCATCATTTACTATTGTTA
>OGRO01000628.1_pt1 | contig 32965 bp, 36 predicted proteins | sample 1553451 | NCBI WGS metagenome assembly OGRO01 (sample SAMEA2580021, study PRJEB22360) | human gut metagenome | reverse complement strand
CAGGCTGCTTCTCAGCAGATGTATCAGGGCGGCCAGCAGGCAGGTCCTCAGGGTGCTCAGGGTGGTCAGCAAGCACAGGGCGGAAATGATGGCGCTCAGGACGTACAAGACGCTGACTTCGAAGAGGTCAAGTAAAGTCAATAAAAATGACGTAAAAATAAAATAAATATTATCGGGAAAGCCGTGTGACTCAATGAGTTGCACGGCTTTTTCTATTTCTTAACAATTCTAAACTTATTTGGTTATCTCAGAAAAATGCCGTATTTTTGCCACATATTTGGCACAGGACTTAAACGTCTATAAGGTTGGACTTATTGATACTTAAGCGTCTATGCGATTATAAACTGTAAGTAAATGGGTAAAAAACAAGCAAAATATGGGTAAGGCTAAATTTCAAATAGAACGCAGGTGCGAGGTGTGCGGAAATCCATTTTTCGCCAAAACTCTGGAGTCACGGTACTGCTCGGAGAAGTGCGGACAGGTGGCTTACACACGACGCAAACGTGAAGCTAAGAAGCAGAAAAAGCTTCAAGAATTGACTGAACAGATAGATGATGACAGGGACTATATTACAGTTCCTGAGGCTGTGGCGATGTACTCGGTGAGCAGGACTTCGCTCTACCAATACATCCATGACGGACGAATACCGTCTATTAATTTAGGTGTGCGACTCATTAGAGTGAGCAGAAAAGAACTGGAGAAATATTTCCCTAAAAGGAACTTTGACAAGAAGCCAGCCAGGGTTTTGCCAAAGCTCTACAACCTGGAACCAGAGAACTGCTACACCATCGGAGAGATCAGCAAGAAATACAATATGGATGATAGTACGGTATATCTGCATATCAGAAAATATGGTATTCCAACCCGACAGATTGGAAACTATGTGTATGTTCCAAAGTATGAAATAGACAATCTGTACAAATAGATATATGTGGCAGATCATCGTTTTTGAGAACATATAGAAGTTCTGATTAATGTTTACTGAATAATGAAATCATCAATTACTATAAATGAACGAGTATGAAAAGAACATTCCATAATACAAAGGTCTCGGTGAAACTGAGAAAATCAAACCGTGCAGGCGAATGGTATCTCGTCGTGGAGTCATATCCCGTCTATGAAAAGTTTAGCGACAAGCCTAAACGTATTCGTGAGAACATCAACCGTGTGATTACTACTCCTCTATGGGACAAAAGTAAAACAACACGAGGAGGTGCCAAAGGCAAGGAGGCTTATATGCCGAAGCGTGACGTGAACGGTGTGATTCAATGTAAGGCAGCTGTAGATCAACGTGCCTGTCTTTATGCAGACAAGATACGTGAGGCGAGACAGCGTGAATATGACAACGCTGCCCTATATACGGAAACGGAAGCAGCCCAAGCAGAACAGAACGAACGTTCGAAATGCAACTTTATCGAATATGTGAAGTATGTTAAAGAGAAAAGACATGGCAATAGTTCGAAATCCATCATCGTCAACTGGAATCGCTTATATGAGTTGTTGAAACTGTTTGCAAAGGGTGACTCTATCCTATTCTCGGAAATAGATTTGAAATTGATAGAGGACTTCAAGGAATGGGTAATGACTGCTCCACAAGGTGGTAGCAAGAGCGGAACCATATCACAGAATACTGCAGCCACCTATTTCTCCATCTTTAAGGCTGCGCTGCATCAGGCTTTCATCGATGGCTACCTGACCATCGATATGGCCGCCAAGAGCAAGAACATACAAGAGTTGGAAAGCAGACGAGAGTTTCTGACGACGGAAGAACTGAACGTACTGGCCGCAACACCATGTGACAATCCTATTATCAAGAGAGCTGCATTGTTCTCGGCATTGACAGGATTGCGACATTGCGACATCCAAAAACTTAAATGGTCGGAAGTGCAGAAGATAAACGACACATACAGACTGAACTTCACCCAAAAGAAGACAAAGGGTGTAGAATACATGCCGATGTCGGAACAGGCATACAAATTGTGTGGTGAGCGTAAAGACCCAAACCTGTTGGTGTTTGCAGGGTTGCCAGCCCCTTCCTGGATATCGAAGCCATTGAAACGATGGATTGAGGCTGCAGGCATCACACGCAAAATAACTTTCCATTGTTTCAGGCATACCTACGCTACGCTCCAGTTGGCACATGGTACAGACATCTATACCGTAAGCAAGATGTTGGGACATACCAACGTGAAGACGACACAAATATATGCGAAAGTGATTGATGAGAAAAAGGAAAAGGCTGCTAATGCTATCCAGATAGATCTGGATGAAAAGGAGTTTGACTGATACTTTCTCAGGAAGTAACGAGAAGATAATTTTCGGGACATCCACACTATCCTGCGAGCCGCTTGTGAATATATCATAAGTGGCTCGTTTCGTATAGATACATGGAAGAGGTGGTTTCTATCGTGAAGGACTGCTTGAACCGACTAAAGCGGAAAAATAAAGTTTTGACAAGCAACGATGAATCGGATAAGAAAGTCTAAGAGATTGACGGCTGTACGTTTATTATGATTGCCTTATGGGAGGCTTATGATGATAGCCATCATGTGGAGAGAGCGATAAAAACTTTTGTTTTGGGGGATATGAAGAAGTATCGGTAAAAAGAGGGATAGGGATGTTATGGGATTATGTTTCGATTATGGGAACTGATACTGATTGGAATCATAAGCCAATCAGTATTGATTTTTATGGTTATTTTGCACCCAGAAAGTCGTGTGACAAAGAATATAGTAATAACCATAAAAATGTGATAAGATGACAGAAGAAATCAGATTTGAAGACCTGCCAAAAGTCACCAAAATGATGATGACTAAATTGGAAGAGTTGTGTGCCAAGATGGACAAAATCATTCCGACCGTAGAGGAACCGATTGACCGATGGTTTACGGTGGATGAATTGAGAGAGTATCTGCCGGAGCATCCTGCCCGTCAGACCGTGTATGGATGGACCAGTAATGCCATCATCCCTTTTCATAAGAAGGGAAAATCACTACGATTTAAAAAATCGGAAGTGGACAAATGGTTGCATGAGGGATATAATCCATACATCAAGGAACTAGAAGATGAAGCCCAGGCTTTCATTGAGAAGAAACGTAAACCATTGTTCTAACATTTGTAGTAAATGAATAAAAGAAAAATAAACAACTATGGCATCCAAACGTCAAAGAGACCGGATGCTGACATAGGAAAGGACGAAGTTATGGGAAGGGATGCAGCCATAGGAACATGGAATGCTGATACCGATATGGGGAAGGAAGACAAAGACAGGACTATAGGTGATGATAATTCTGGAACTACCATTCCATTGGGGGCATTCCCGAAGAAGATACAAGAGATGGCGAAGGTGCTGGTAGAATACGAGAACTACAACCAGGATTACCTGTTGGTATCGATGCTGTCGGCTGTGGCTACCGCCATTGGGAACACCTGCCAGATAAGAATCAAGGGATGCTGGACGAGTAGTCCCATCCTGTACGTCATCCTTGTGGGACGACCTGGCGTAGGCAAGACACCTCCTCTGGACTTTGCCTTCAAGCCTATAAGAGCGCATGACTATAAGCTGTTGAAAAAATACAAGGAAGACGATGAAGCCTATTCCTTGTTTATGGAAAAGAGAAAGAGCAGAAAGTTTACCTATTCGCAATCAGAGATTCCGGAGATACCGATACTGCAAAGAACTGTGATTTCGGACTTCACCCCAGAGGCATTGATGCAAGCGCACAATGTGAACCAAAGGGGCATTGTGGCATTCGTGGATGAGATCATGGGTATGTTCAATACCGTGAACCAATACAGCAAGGGGCAGCTGATAGAACAGCTGCTGACGGCACATAGCGGAAAGCCATTGGATATCACCCGATGCAGTCTGGACATCCCCATCCATATAGAGCAGCCCTGCATCAATATCATTGGAACCACCCAGACCAAGCGAGTGCATGAGTTGGTAGACAAGGGGTATGGCGACAATGGTCTGATAGACCGCATTCTGTTTGCCTATCCCAAGAGGCATACCATCAGTCCATGGCAACTGCATGGAACAGAAAGCAATTACGATGGTCGTGAATGCTTTGACCTGTGGGCAGATGTGGTGGAGAAGATACTGGCATTGCCCTGCCAATATGATGACGAGACCGGAATGGTGATACCCACCATCATCAACTTCACGGCGGAAGCGCAGCAACACTTCTTTGACTGGAGAAATCGGACTGTTGATTATATCAATAGCATCAAGGATGATGCACTGATAGACGGCAGAATCATGAAGACCCATCTGAATACGGCAAGGTTGGCGCTTGTGATACAGATGATGCGTTGGGCTTGTGGAGAAGCAGACAATGACAACGTGGACATTGATTCAGTCAAGTCTGCCATAGAGCTGAGTGAGTATTTCGAGGAATGCTATGCAAGACTGCAGAAATATATGACCATAGACAGCATTCAACCGCAAAAGAAGATATTGCTGGACGGACTGGAGCATGAGTTCACTACAGCTGATGCATTAAAGATAGGTGAAGAGATGGGACTGTCGGAGCGGTCGGTGATGTACACGCTGACAGACCTGCAGACCATGAAGGTAATAAGAAAGATAAAACGAGGCGAATATGAGAAACTGCAATAAGGTATATGGAGGTGCAGCTTGCAGTTGTTGCAGGAAGCATCGAGGTCGCAATCAGTTTAACCACAAGGTTACTGTCGTGCTTGACATAGCATGGCATCCTCTTTGCATACATAGTAATGTAGTAACATAGTACTAGAGTATAATAGTAAAAAAGTGACATAGTATATATTATAAAAAGTAAGAGAAACAATGAGAATGAAAGAAAGCTCGTTCTCTTTTTTTGTCTTCCTGTAAATACTGTCCACTGAAGAAGTATATGGGAAATGGAAAAACTGAGAGCATTGTGGCATTGATGAAAGGAGCGCAATCTACTTATATCAAGGAGGTTGCAGAAGAAAAGAAAGTGTATTCACGCTATGTGAAAGACTTTCTGAATGGGCATCGCTATTGCGGCAGTTGGGATGTAAGAGTGATGAACCAGTACCGTAAGGACATGGGAATGATCGAAGACCTGTTGGAGACAAGACCCGACTTGGTGCAGAAGTATTTCTGCCAGGAAAGTATGGACGAAGAAGATGTGGAAGCACTCATAAGAGAGCTGAACACTACGTCGGCTCCTGACACATCGTCGGCAGACCCTTACAAAACGACAAGATGGGTGTCTGCCTTTATAGTGAATCAGAAAGAATATGGCGTTTGTAAGAAAAAGCAACTAATGAAAAGCCTATACGGTTCTGACACTGGAAAAGGCGCAGGAACGTCTTCGCTGCAGTTGTTACGAAGAGAAGGACTGTTGGGAATAATCGTGGAAGCGATGAACCAATTCAGACTGTTCAAGAAAAAAGTGACAGAGGCAGAGATCAAAGGATTCTTCTGCTGCAGTCTGAAAAGTCCTTTGGTAGCAAGGAACAACAGAGAACTGGCATTCTTCTTCGACAAGCTATGTGAGAACGGACTCATCAGCAAGCAATGGCAGGATGTGATGAGTACCCACAGACTGTTGCTGTCATCCACAGGGAAGAACATGAAAGCCTCGGACTTGTCTTCAGCTGCATGCAAGGCAAGATTGTCGGACAGAAGCATCTTCGCCAACATCAAGAGCAAGGTGAAAGAAATAGCGGTATGGGCAAAATCTGCCGGAAAAGACAGAATATGACAACAAGAAAGATTGATAGGAGGATTGATACTGCTGAACTGTCAACCCCCTATTGATCTTTTTTCGTATTAGAAAAAGTATATTTGCACCCAGTTTTGTAGCAGGAAGCCATATCACAGGATTTGTATAGGAAAAAACTTCAAAACTGATCAAATAGCACGGAATGTGTACTGAACAGATAAAGTAGTATAACTATCAAACAAAAAAATATTTGAGTATGGATTCAATTATGGGAATACAAACACAAGCAGGAGGTATTCGTCAGGAAGAGCTGACGGAAGCCAACCTGGTACCAGTCGTAATACGGTTGACAGAGCGAGTAGGACAAATAGAAGATGTCCTCAGAGCATTGGGAGACATCAAAGAGTTACATGAACGCTTGATACAAGTGGAAGAACATCTGTTTGCTGCCAAGGAGATTCTGACCGTGAAAGAAGCCAAGGAGTTTCTTGGTATATCAGAAAGTCAGTTGTACAAGTTGACCAGAACTCTATCTATCCCCCACTACAAGCCAAGTGGGAAAACCATCTTCTTCAATAGACAAGAAATTATTGATTGGGTGAATAGCCGTCCAGCCCGAAGAAGAGGAATACAGCAAGAGAACATGAACGCAAATGTTTCAGACGAGTCACATTGCAATGACATGGAAGCGATGAATGTGGGTGGTATGAACATAAACAGTGATATGCCATGACACCCATGGAACAAAGCAATTGTCAGACAGACAACGGAAATGTGCTGGACGAGTTGCTGAAAGCCTCACGAATACTGGCAGACGACACCTATCAGGTGCCGCCACAGATTATGTGGGTGGACAATTCGACCATTGCCACGCTTGGCAACTTCAGCGCATCGACAGGAAAGGCAAAGAGCAGGAAGACCTTTAATGTGTCGGCAATCGTTGCAGCCTCGTTGGGAAACAAGCAGGTGCTGAAGTACAGAGCCTGTCTGCCAGAAGGTAAGCGTAAGATACTGTATATAGACACCGAGCAGAGCAGATACCACTGCCATGTGGTGATGCAACGCATATTACGTTTGGCAGGGATGCAACAAGATGTGAATGCTGCCAACCTGATATTCTATGGTCTGAGAGAGTATCATCCTACCATGCGACTGCAACTGATAGAACACGCCTTGCAAAAAGAAACCGGATGTGGTCTGGTTGTCATCGATGGCATCAGAGACTTGATGCTGGACATCAATGATCCGTCGGAATCGGTGAGCATCATCAACAAGTTGATGCAATGGTCGAGTATCTACAATCTGCACATACATTGTGTACTGCATCTGAACAAAAGCGATGACAATGTGAGAGGACACATCGGAACCGAGTTGAATAACAAGGCAGAAACGGTGTTGGTCATCGCCAAAAGTCAGACCCTAGCCAATGCAAGCGAAGTGAAACCATTGAGTCTGCGAGACCAGGAGTTTGAGCCATTCGCCTTCAAGATAGACGAAGAAGGGATGCCTGTTGACATCTACGACTATGAGTTTGGAAAGAAAGACGGAAAGGCTTCCAAGATGACCATCGGGGACATCACGGAAGAGCAACACGAAAAAGCCTTGGCTATAGCTTTCCATGACAAAGTGGTGTCGGGATATGAACATGTGCTGACGGCATTGAGCAAGGGATATGGTGAGATAGGCTTTGCAAGAGGCCGAACCACACTGTCCAAGCTGTTGACCTATCTGTTGACAAACAAGAAAGTAGTGAAATCGGCAAGCAATGAATACTGTCTGCCCAAGAATTATCCCAGTCTGCCACTGATAGATGAAGATACATGATTCGAAAATCATCAATCCGTTCACTCCACATCTATATATGGTGTGGACAGATGAACAGATGACGGAATGAGGATAGAATAAACAGAAAAAACATGAACATAGATACAGCAAAGACTATCAGCATCATTGACCTGCTGAGGACATTGGAACATGCCCCAGTGAGCATAAGAGGAGACCGATACAACTATCTCTCTCCTATCAGAACCGAGAAAGAACCCTCATTCTGCGTAAGCAAGAAAAGAAATGAGTGGTATGACTTTGGATTGGGGCAAGGCGGAGACATCATCAACCTGAGCAAGCGGCTGTTTGAGACCAATGATGTGAGTGAGGTATTGAGCCGGTTGGACAAATTGAACATAAGTCATGTGGAACATTCATGCAAGACAATCAAGGCGGCTGCGGTACAGACGGCAATGAAGATGGAGAACGTGCATCTACAACCCCTGCAATACAATCCCCTGATGTCGTATTTGCGTTCACGCCATATCGACGCAGAGGTGGGCATGAAATACTGCAAAGAAGTATGGTACACTCATGGCAAGAAACGCTATTTCGGCATAGCCTTTGAGAACATACAGAAAGGTATGGAAATCCGAAATCCATACTACAAAGGATGTATGGGACACAAGGACATATCCATAGTGCATGCAGAAGCCATTGGAGTACAGGAAGCAGTATGCATATTTGAGGGATTTATGGATTTCCTCTCCTTCAAAACCTTGGAAAAGCAAGGAGACGGAAGAGCTGTTGTGGATGAGCCATGTGATTATATTGTCTTGAATTCAGTGGCAAACATGCAACGTTGTCTGCAAAGACTGGGCGTGTACGAGCATATATATTGCTTTTTGGACAATGACAAGGCAGGAATGGATGGCTATAGAATTGTCAGGAATGCTTATCCTACCAAGGCGATAGACATGAGCTTTCGCTACAAAGAATATAAGGATGTAAACGACTGTTTAATTGGGAGAAAGAAAGCATGAGGGAAGCAAAAGTGAAATATGACGATATAGCGGATATGCACTGGTGGATGGTGGATCATATTCACTATCTGCCAGCCATGATATATGCCGTATTGTTGATAGATATAGTATCAATCGTTGTCATCATCAAACTTAGCAAGGGATTGGGGCAAGACGAGATATTGGAACGATTAAAAATAGGATGTAGTGTGGCAGTGTTCCTGCTTGGGATGCTGCTGGTGTATTATATAGCGTATCTGCTTTGGTAAAAACAAAACCATCATTTTCATTCCATATAGGGATGCAAACGATGGTTCTGTTATAGGCTACTACAAAATCTTTGTTTCAAAGTAATTCTTTATTTTATATATGCCAATATCGTGCTTGTATCTTCCAAAAAGAATTTGAGGATTGACATCGTATTTGTCAGCCTCTTCCTTGATATAAGGAGCAATTTTGTAAGGAACAATGTCACGAGTTCTAGCAAGGAACTTCTTCCAATCAACATTTGGAACAACTGCATTCAATGCAAACTCGTCTGCTTCTGACTCTTCGGAATCTTTCTTTTCGTCAGACAGATTAATCATTGCCTTTCCATCTTTCGTAAGATGATTGAAAACGTGTCCCACTTCGTGTAAAGTAGTAAAAGCAAAATTATCAATAGACGAGATGCGTTCTGTGACAACGATAGTCGGATTGTCGCCAATCCAGAAAGACATGCCATCTACAGGAACCTGCCCCACCTTTTTGACAACCATAAAACGTATGCCATACTTATTCAATACTTCGCCAGTCTTTTTTACTGTTTCAGAATTTTCCTTGAAAACATTATTGAGTTCATTTGTCAGTAAGTCACCACTATTTTTGTCAAAGCTTCCCAATGATTGCTCGTCATTTTTGGAACAGTAATAACAATAGTATTTCCAGGATAAAATATCAACAGGATTAGTTGTTACCTTTTCAGACTTACGATAATATGCCAATTCCATTTCCTTGGCTTTCAGACCAAAGAAATCATCCAAATTATCTACGGCAAACACATCAAAGATGCGTTTGACATCCTCGATGATATTGCCTTTGATAATATTTACTTTTCTAAAGAACTGAGTACTCACGTGTTCTTTGAGCACATTCCAAATCTCCAGCATTTTAGTCTGCAACACAACTCTTTCACTCTGTTTTGCACAGTCAAGTTCATACTGTGTCTGAATGTTCATGAGAAATTTTGCAGAAATGCCGAGGGCATTTTCCAACAATAATGCCATTTCGGGTGTTAGAGAACGTTTACCTTTTATGACATCATTCAGAATTGATTTCTGTATACCAGTGAGTTCGGCCAATTCACTCTGCTTCATATTACGAGCAGCGAGTTCGTCCTTAATCACCTCTCCCACATGAGTTGCCTCAAATGGTACTGCCTGATTGAAACTAAACTTAGTCATAATGATGTGATATTTCTAATAATTCTATTTCTGTAATGACAATGCTTCCATCGAGAGGAGAACTTTTGAAGATCAATCGCCATGTGTCATTGCAACGTACAGACTCTTGTCCTTTCCTGTCACCATGCAACGCTTCATAATTCAATCCTTTTAAGCGAAAGAGGTCTTCGATTCGTTGAGCAGCCCTCATGTAATCAACAGCTTTCTTGTACCCCTTTATCACTTGGATTGGCAACCTCCTGTATCTCTTGTCTGATGTCTTGCCATTTTCATACAATTCGAGTAAAGCTTCGTCTTCTGATGTTATGTTCATAAAATTTCAGCCATATTTTATATGGTGCAAAGGTAACACTTTTATTTTGATTATCAAAATTGATAACCAAAAATTATCATATTTATAGATATTTTTAACGAATAATGGCTATTTTTATCGTGAAATCAGTCTATTCGATGAAAAAATGGAAGAACGAAATTATACGTTTGGACATGAAACCGGTGTGGGACAAAACACCATTACCCAACATGTGAAAGCAGAGGAAAACAAAAGTTTAAAGTATGATTGAGAGTATGATATATATTTATATTTTGAATATATCTTAAACTTAGAGGTTCATACTTTGAAAAATTCTTTTATATCGGATTTTAGGCTTTACTTTGCACTCGCAACTGGCACGATTGCCACGATACAGAGTATAAATCAATTATAAAACAAAGTATAATATGAGTCCATTTGTGATATTCGCCATCAGCCTTACCATTGCATACGTTATCTACTATGCGGTGATGATAACGAGAGACCTGTATGGCAAGAAGGAAGAAAACAAGAGCAACGAGGAAGTGTTTGATGTGAGCAGCATAACGGAAGAGGAAGCTGCTGTAGCAGTCAACGAAAGCGATGGCGGTTTCAGCATTGCCAACAAACAGTATGATACCAGGTATCAGAATGAACAGTCAGGTGATGATGGTTATGAAAACGGAATAGCAGGAAGTGGTTCAGTTGGAAGTGGAGCTACTGAAAGCGGCTATAGTTCGGATGGAAATGAAGGTGATGGTTCCAGCCATGCAGGAAACAATGATTCAGGTGTAGGAACTGGAGGTGTGACTTCCGAGGGTGACGATGCCAATCAACAGAAGAAGACAGCTGCCGAGTCGTTGCAGGAGCGAGTGAATGACCAGATGGAAAATACCTCTCCTATATGGATAAACGGGCTCTGGCAAGACGAGTTCACGGAGAGTCTACTGAGACAAGGTGAGACAAAGCCAGGACAACCAAACATCAAAACAATACCAATCAAGGATGAAATTTAGCCATATCATAAAGAATGTAGTAAGTTCCTTTGTCTTTGCGCTGCTCCCCCTGTTCGCATCAGCCAAATGTGGCAATGTGGACTATAGCTGGGGAGCAGACGCACTAGCAGGAATGCACGACTATGTGGTGACGATGATGCTGTATGTGCTGTATCTGACATACGCTGTCGCTGCTGTGATGGTGGTAATATCGGCATTGCAGATATACATCAAGATGAATACTGGAGAAGAAGGTGTGACCAAATCGATAGTGACTCTGATAGGTGCCTGTCTGTTTATGATTGGAGCATCCATCCTGTTCCCTGCATTCTTTGGCTACCAGATTTAAGACTCAACTGCAGAAGAGTATATAGCAAAGAGAAAGCAGTACCATCGAGCCGTATGCCAGAATAGAAAGACGCCAAAAGCGTAGAAAAATACTGGGGATAAAGGTGAGAATGAACTGTGAAACGAAATCATTAACAAGTAAAACAAGAAAGAATGTTTAAGAAAACGACCAACTATTTGAAGAAGACCGCCAAGAGCGTTCTCTCTTCAGGACGCTTGAAGACATTGGCATTGATGCTCCTTGTGGGTGGTGGCATTGCCATGGCGCAAAACTCGGCAGGTGACTACACTGCAGGAACCACAGCCCTGACGAAAGTGACGGAGGAAATAGCCAAATACGTGCCTATTGTGGTCAAGCTCTGTTATGCCATTGCAGGTGTTGTAGCCGTAGTGGGTGCCATCAGCGTTTATATCGCTATGAACAACGAGGAGCAGGACGTCAAGAAGAAGATCATGATGATTGTAGGAGCGTGTATCTTCCTCGTGGCAGCAGCACAGGCATTGCCTCTGTTCTTCGGTGTGACTAACTAACGAGTGAGAGTTATTCAGTGCATATTCAGTAATTGAGAAACGACGTGAAGAATGGCAAGAGAAGAGCAGGAAATCCGTTACCCCGACTACCCACTGTTCAAGGGACTCCAGAAGCCCCTTGAATTCATGGGAATACAGGGGCGGTACATCTATTGGGCAGCAGCCACGGCAGGAGGAGCCATCATTGGCTTCATTGCCGCCTACTGTCTGATGGGTATCATTACAGGACTGATAGTGTTGGTCGTGGCAATCACTACGGGTACAGGTCTCATCATGTTCAAGCAACGGAAGGGACTACATACCAAGAAGAACGACCAAGGAGTGTTTATCTATGCCTACAGCAAGCGCATATAAAAATGTGAAACAAAAAAGTATCGACATGACCAAGATGTGGATGACAAGTAGAAAGTGAACGACTGGTAGGCTCATTCTCTCCCAAGGGTGTGGGTCTACCATTATTTGTTTCAACAGAAAACATTGCATCTTCGCTACTAAAGTACAGTTACGAGTATGAAAGGAAAGAATATTATAATAACGGCATTGGCAGTGACATTGCTGACCGCCTGTAAGGACAAGACCTACAAGCCACCCACATTGGATGCCATAAGGAGTGCCGACAAAGCAAGGGCTATTTGGGCGAGAGAAACCGAAGAACGTCCTGCTACCGTGGAAATACAAATAAGCAGGATGGATTCCACTTCAAAAGATAGTGTATCAGTCCTTTATAGTGAAGAAAGATCCAATACCTCATATAAAGAGAATGACAACAAATCATCCAGTATGAGAGAAAATCATCAATCATCCTTTGAAGAAACTGAAGAATAAACGAATATGGTACTATATGTAATCTTATTTTTCGTGGCAACCTGCATTGGCATGGCCATATCGGTCTATGCCTTTGGCACTGGTGGCAAACGGAAGAAAATCTTTGAAGACATCTACTTCTCCGTGGAAGACACGGACGGTATAGGTGTGCTCTATACCAAGACTGGAGAATATTCTGCTATCCTGAGAATGGAGAATCCAGTGCAGAAGTATTCTGCCAATATAGACAGCTATTATGAGTTCACCAACCTGTTTGCAGCCATTACACAAACACTGGGTGAAGGTTATGCCCTGCACAAGCAAGACATCTTTACCAGAAAGCAGTTTAAGGATGAGAGTGGCAAGGGACATGAGTTCCTGTCAGAATCCTACTTCCGCTATTTCAACGGAAGAGAATATACAGACAGCATGACCTATCTGACCATTACGCAGGAGAACAAGAAGAGCCGTCTGATGTCTTTCGACAACAAGAAGTGGCGAGATTTTCTGGTAAAAATCAGGAAGGTGCAAGACCAGCTGAAGGATGCCGGTATCAAGTCGGAGTTCTTGAACAAGCAAGAGGCAAGCCAATATGTTGACCGCTTCTTTGCCATGAACTTCCGTGACAAGATGGTGAGCATGACAGGATTCAAGGTGGATGACGAGATGATAGGTATGGGTGACAGACGCTGCAAGGTGTATAGTCTTGTGGATGTGGATTGCGCTAATCTGCCGACACTGATACGCCCATTCACCAATATCGAGGTGAACAACACCAGCATGCCAGTGGATCTGGTAGCATTGGTGGACAGCATACCAGGTGTGGAGAGTGTGGTGTATAACCAAATCATCTTTGTACCGAACCAGAAGCGTGAGCTTGCACTGCTAGACAAAAAGAAGAACCGCCATGCCAGCATGCCGAACCCAAGCAATCTGATTGCCGTAGAGGACATCAAGCGAGTGCAGGAGGTGATAGCGAGGGAAAACAAGCAGCTGGTCTATACCCACTATAATCTGATAGTGACGGTGAGTCCAGACACAGACATTCAAAAGTGTACCAACCATCTGGAGAATGCCTTTGGCAGGATGGGCATCCATATTTCGAAGCGAGCCTATAACCAATTGGAACTGTTTGTCAACTCATTCCCCGGCAACTGCTATGGGATGAATGACGACTACGACAGATTTATGACGTTGGGCGATGCCGCCACCTGCCTTATGTATAAGGAGAAGATTGTACATAGTGAGGACACCCCCTTTAAAGTCTATTATACCGACCGCCAAGGAGTGCCAGTAGCCATTGACATATCAGGAAAAGAGGGACTAAACAAGCTGACAGACAACAGCAACTTCTTTGTCCTCGGTCCTTCGGGAAGCGGCAAGAGCTTTTATGTAAACTCCATGGTGCGCCAAGCCCATGAGCAGGACACAGACATCGTGTTGGTAGATACAGGTAACTCGTATGAGGGACTATGTGAATACTTTGGTGGCAAATACATTTCCTATACCGAGGAACACCCTATCACGATGAACCCTTTCAAAATCAAGCGAGAGGAATGGAACATCGAGAAGTTGGGATTCCTGAAGAACCTGGTGATGCTGATATGGAAAGGAAGTCAAGGCACGGTGAGCAAGACCGAAGACAGGCTGATAGAGCAAGTCATCAACGAGTATTACGATGCCTATTTCACCACCAAACGAGTGAGCAACCTCTGTTTCAACAGCTTCTATGAGTTCAGCACGGAGCGGCTGCCGAAGATATGCGAGGAGAACGGTCTGCATGGCATAGATCTGTCATCCTACAACTATCTGTTGAAAGATTTCTATAAAGGAGGTAGCCACGAAGTGACGCTGAATGAGAACATGGACAGCAGTCTGTTTGACGAGACCTTCATCGTCTTCGAAATCGACAGTATCAAAGATGATCCACTGCTCTTTCCACTGGTGACACTCATCATCATGGACGTGTTCCTGCAGAAGATGCGCATCAAGAAGAACAGAAAGATGCTCATCATCGAGGAGGCATGGAAGGCCATCGCCTCGCCCATGATGGCGGAATACATAAAATATCTGTATAAGACCGCCAGAAAATTCTGGGCTAGCGTGGGTGTGGTGACGCAGGAAATACAGGACATCATCGGCAGTGAGATAGTGAAGGAAGCTATCATCAACAATTCGGATGTGGTAATGCTGCTCGACCAGAGCAAGTTCAAGGAACGCTTCGATACCATCAAGGCTATACTATGTTTGACAGATGTGGACTGCAAGAAGATTTTCACCATCAATCGTTTGGAAAACAAGGAAGGACGCAGTTTCTTCCGTGAGGTCTTTATCAGACGAGGACAGACCAGCAATGTGTATGGTGTGGAAGAGCCGCATGAGTGCTATATGACCTACACCACGGAACGAGCGGAGAAGGAAGCGTTGAAGCTATACAAGCGAGAGTTGAAATGCAATCATCAGCAAGCCATTGAAGCCTATTGCAGAGATTGGGATGCAAGTGGTATCAGCAAGAGCCTCGCCTTTGCCCAAAAAGTAAATCAGGCAGGAAGAGTGTTGAGGTTAAGTAACACAAACAAATAAACATTGAAAGATAGAAGAAGATGAAAAGAATTAATATTGTTGGGTTTATAGATTTCCATCGTGAAGAATGGGATATACGTCCGAGCATGGTGGAGAAAACACGTCAGGCTTTCCATGATTCAGAATTATGGACATATAAAGACCTGTGTGCTTGTACAGAGAAACAACTGTTGAAAATACGACATGTAACACCAGAGTTGGTGGAGCATGTCAAAGAAACTCTAGAAGACGTAGGATTACATCTTGGCATGACAGAAAAAGAGTTGGATGCCTATCATGATGCAGAATATGATGCAAGACATCAAAGTGTAGAATCCAAAAGAATATCCGAGGAAGATATAGCGGAAAATGAAGCTAAAGAAGCTACATCCTTTGCCGATACGGATGGTATGCAGAAGAAAGAGACAGAACCATTGCAAGAAACAGAGGCAAAGCATAAGGAGGAATTTGATGCTCGGAAAGCCTATAACCATGCAATGGCAAGAATACTGTGTGATCCATGCCAAATGCTGAGAGGCGACGACTTGGAGTTTATGCGACACCAGTTGGTGATGTCGGTATTGGAGCAGCAGAGTTGGCTGATGAAAACATTCTGTTCCTTCAACTATCGTGTAAAAGTGGCTATGCAGAAAGCTAACTATATCATGCAAGAGTACAGACACGACATGGGACTACGTTCCACTGTCTATCAGCATCTGGAGTATGATGGAAAAATTAAAGAACTTGAAGTATAATCCACAAGATTGGAGCAAAAAACACTAACATGTTAGTGTAAGGATTTGGTAATAACAAAAGAAAGACAGGTAAGGGAAATGAAACGACTTCTATCCATCATAATGCTGATAGTCTGTGTGTTGGTAAAGGCTGACGCACAGTACTACAGCGTAAACTATGACAAGCAGACGGTAGCTGCTATGGCTGCTGCCTACGGAACAGAAGCCGTGGCAGAAGCATATTACAACGAGCAGGTGCAGAACATCTTGAAGCACTATAATGCTGCGGAAGTGGCGAGTGCCGGTATCTATGCCTCCAAGTTCTTGGAGCGCAAGGCAATGACAGAGTTGGGCATCTGGAACAGCAGCACAGAGAACTACTATTATCGCCGTATCTACAACATGGTGAGTAACAAAATAATGCCGAAGATATGGACAGTGGCAGGCATGATGCTAAAAAGTCCGCAGACCGCCCTGTATTGGGGAACCTATCTGATGAAGATATGCGACGACACCAAGAACCTGTGCATGCAGTTTGAGAGCGTGGTGACAAATAGCACCCTCACCTTCTCGAACATCGCCTTTCTACAAATCAACCAGGAGATAGCCGCCATCCTGAAACTTTCAGAGATTGGCAACGTGGACTGGAAGAAGATGCTGGATGACCTGTCGAAGGTGCCAGGCAATTTCACGGTGGACAATTTGAAAGGCGACATCGACAACCTGTATAAGGCAGGAGCCAACCTTGCCGGAGCAGGAATGAGCAATGTAGGCAATGTCCTGTTGCAAAGCAGCCAGTTCAACGAACTCTTCCAAGGCAAGCTCGGTGCAGCCATCGATATTGTGGATAACTACAGTGAATTGTGGAAAACTATGGATAAGAGCATCGGCAATACCCTGTTGGGAATGATTGGAGGCAAGGATAATGTGGCAGGACTCTTTTCCCTAGCCAACTATAACCTGACATCGTGGATGACCGACTATTTGGATGAGACAGCAGGAAACTACTACACCCAGAGATGGTATATTGCCCGAAGAGACCAAGGAAGGGAAAAGCTATGTGACTACAAGCCACCAACCGATGACAACAGCATCTTGAAAGGCGACCACTGGTACAGAATCAACACCAAGGATGGCAACTTCTATCCGAACAGCAACCAGAGAGAAGCCATCCTGCAAAACTCGGAGAACCATGCAGGATGGTCGAGAGCAAAGGTGCAGCAGAAGAACAACCAGAAAGACGGCTTTGTCTATAGCATCAACTACAGGATGGACAGTTATATCATCAGCAGCAAGAAGAAAGGACAGAAACAGAAGGCATACGCCTATGAGATACAGGTGTATAAGAGCTGGAACGAAACAGAAGAAGTGTATGAGGCCGTCTTCGACTCCTATTCGATGGACTTGAACACCTTCAAGGCACAACTGCAAGCCCGGTTGAGTGAATGGAATGACAACGAGGAAGGCTATACATACTATATAGGCAGTGGCGCACGCAACTACTATCAGGGCACCGATGCCGCCAAGCTGAAGGGATGCGAGAGCGTGACCATCAGCGTGACCTGCAGTGACGGTGTGCAGTTGGGGCAAGGAACCACGCAATACAAGTGCAAAAAATGTGGCGGTTCGCTGAATGACCACAGCAAGAATTGCGCCATGACAACATCGGTGACAGAGAACGACCTCGACTTATCAGACCTGTATAAGCAGGAGCAGGAAGCCAATGACAAGATAGCCTCTCTGCAATCGCAAATCAATCAGTTGGAAGCGGAGAACAAATCACTTGTCAAGCAAATCGCCAATGCAAGTGTGGAAGATGCAGCCAAGTATCGGGAGCAATACAACAAGAACAAGGCTTCCATCGAACAACTGAACAAAGAACTTGCCACATGGCAACAGAAACAAAGGGAAATAGAGGAAGCCAAGGCAGAGGCAGGAAAGGACAATGACGTGGCGACGGATGACTACTATCGCATACCAGCCATCATGAATGACTGCAGGAGTGCCTACAATCTGACTTGGCAAGGAGAAGGAACATGGAGCGGCTATACTTACATTCGAAAAGCCACCATGCCCAACATCAACGGCATCATCACCTTCAAGGCAACATTGAAGATTGCCCGAAAGCCGAAATATTTCTTGGGCATCAAGATACATAGAGCTATTCTGCAGATCAGTTGGGAGCTGACATCGGAATACACCAACACCTCGGTAGTGGATGTGATAACGCTTGACCCAAGCAAAACCGAGCAGGAAAAGGCCAACAAGGTGAATAAGCGCATATCGGAAATAGCACAGGAATATCCGTCGTGTAAGATAACAAACGAATATGCTAAGAGCGCACCTGCCGATGACAATAATACCGATGACACCTATCACCTACTATGGTCAAGCGATAGGTTAGAGATAGCCAGAGAGGTGGACAGCAGAATCACCAAGATATACGCAGACTTGGTATCGTTGGAGAAGATGATGCACTATAAGCGCAACATCATCGATGTGCTGATGGACATCGCTCCCCATATCAATGCCGATGAAGGAAGACGGTTGACACTAGTGGAGAAATGCAAGAAACGCTGGTTAAGGAAAGCAGCGAACACCAAGCATTCGGATGACTATCACGGAAAATTCAATGATGAAGACAATGAAAATGAGAAATAGAAAAGAATACAAGGCTGATGCAGCGGAGAGGGTTGCAGGGTTGGTGAGCAAGAAGCAAAGATTGAGCATTGTGAGGACATTGCTGATAGCAATCATGTTCCTCGCCCTCCCCTCTAAAACATTCGCTCAATGGGGATTTGATGTGAGCAGTGTAGAAGCATACATCAATGACCACAAGAAACAGCGAAGCCTGTTGCTTGCAAGAAACACTTTGGAATACAGCAATAAACTATTGCACAGCTACAGCAATGATGCGACCAAGACATATAAGGAACTGAACGTGGATCTGGATAAGTACACCAGGGCGTTCGATGTGATAGACGTGCTGTACCAGAGTCTCAGAACCAGTCTGAATGTATATTCCACCTACGAGGATGTGAGCGACAGAATTTCGGACTACAAGAAGCTGTTGGATGACTACAACAAAAAAGTCATCAAACGAAAGCGCATCTTGTTTGCCGATACCATACTGATAGGAATAAACCGACGAGCCATAGAGAACATCGCCAAGGAAGGAGAATACCTGTACAAGAGCGTGAGCGACCTGGTGCTGTATGCCACAGGAGCAGCAGCATGTTCGACGGCAGACCTGCTAGTGGTGCTGGAAAGCATCAATACCTCGCTCGACAACATAGAGAAGCATCTGAACAAAAGCTACTTTGAGTCGTGGCGGTATATCCAAGTGCGCATCGGCTATTGGAAAGAAAAAGTGTATCGGACCAAGAGCAAGCAGCAAATACTGGAGGATGCTTTCGGGCGGTGGCGAGTGGCAGGAAAACTTGAAAAATAATTCCTATATATAATAAGGTGTAGATATGGACAGAAAGAAGATAAAGGCAGTAGCCGTCATGATGATGTTGGGCATAGCCATAACAGGCAAAGCCCAAAGTGGTGTGACATACAACCACGACAGTGCGAAGAAGAACCAGATAACGGTGATGGAAACCGGTAGTGGCAGCCTATCGCCAACGGAGTACTACCAGTTGCTACATAGCAGCTACATGAAATCAGCTGCAAGCAAGAACAAACTCGGTTATCGTACCACGGCAGGTATAGGAGCCTATAATCAGGTGGAATATGCTGAAGCTATCGACTCTGCCCTGACCAAGAGAGCGGAGATAGAAGCACTGAACATGGCAGACCGACAGGTAGATCTGGCATGGAAGGTGGAAGGAAGCAAGATAAACAGCAAGATGGATGCCTTCAAGAAGAACATCGACCGCATCCTGCCTGTAGGCGGATCCATCGGTGACAAGCAACGCTGGACAGAATACTATCATGTCTATGAGACAGCCATCAAAGCCACCAAGGATGCCTATATGCCCAATGCCAAGCGCAAGAAGATGTATCTGCAGATTTACGCAGATGTGGCGAAACAGAATGAGACACTGGTGAAGCAACTGGTGCAGATGTCGAATGCCAACAAGACCAAGGAACTGTTGACAGCAAACGGCAACTACCAGACTGCCAACAAACGAAGCATCATCAGCAGTGCATCCAGCAAATGGCGAGAGGCAGGAATGACAGTGAGAAACGACACGTCATCAGGCGATGACAATAATGGGCCTGACGATGATGACAATGAATTGACAGTAAACAGATAAGAAGATATGGCAGACAACAGCAGTATATTATCCGACTTCGGCATCAACATCCTGGAAGAAGAGATTGATGACGTGATTTTTCAGACCAACGAGTTTCTGTGTGATGCTACATTCACAGGCTCAAACGGGCCTTTTTGGTGGGTTGTACAGATGTGTATGGCACTCGCAGCCCTCTTCTCCATCGTGGTGGCAGCGAACATGGCTTACAAGATGATGGTGAAGCATGAGCCACTGGATGTGATGAAACTATTCAAGCCACTGGTGATAAGTATCATCCTGTGTTGGTGGTACCCACCTGCTGATACCGGCATGACGAACAGTGGCAGCAGTTGGTGCGTGTTGGACTTTCTGAGCTACATCCCCAACTCCATCGGCAGTTATACCCATGACCTCTATGAGGCAGAAGCCACGCAGATAGAAGATAAGTTTACGGAGGTGCAGCAACTCATCTATACCAGAGATACGATGTACACCAACGTACAAGCCCAGGCAGACATTGCCCATAAGGGAACAACAGACCCGAATCTGGTGGAATCGACCATGGAGCAGACTGGTGTGGATGAAGTGACCAATATGGAGAAGGAGGCAGCCAAGCTGTGGTTCACATCGCTGACGGCAGGAGCCGTAGTAAACATCGACAAGATCGTGATGCTGATAGCATTGATCGTCTTCCGCATCGGTTGGTGGAGCACCATCTATTGCCAGCAGATACTGTTGGGAATGCTGACGATATTCGGACCGATACAATGGGCGTTTTCGCTATTGCCGAAATGGGAAAGCAGTTGGGCGAAGTGGTTGACAAGGTATCTGACGGTGCATTTCTATGGAGCGATGCTGTACTTCGTAGGCTTCTACGTACTGTTGCTTTTCGACATTGTGCTCTGCATACAGGTGGAGAACCTGACGGCTATCACCGCCAGTGAGCAGACGATGGCAGCATATCTGCAGAACTCGTTCTTCTCAGCAGGGTATCTGATGGCAGCAAGTATCGTGGCATTGAAGTGTCTGAACCTGGTTCCTGACCTTGCGGCATGGATGATACCAGAGGGCGATACCGCCTTCTCTACCAGAAACTTCGGTGAGGGTGTGGCACAGCAAGCCAAAATGTCGGCACAGGGAACACTTGCCCATGTGGTTCATTAAAGGTAAAAGAGTAAAAAGGTAAAAAACGAAATAGCAATGGTAATCAAGAATTTAGAGAATAAGGTAAAGTTGGTAACTATCATCTGTAGCCTGTTTTTGGTTGGGTGCGTGTTGATAAGTATCAGCAGCATCTGGACAGCGAAGAATATGGTGGTGGATGCACAGAACAAAATCTATGTGCTGGATGGCAACGTGCCTATCCTGGTGCAGCGCACGACGATGGATGAGACACTGGATGTGGAAGCAAAAAGCCATATCGAGATGTTCCATCACTACTTCTTTACGTTGGCACCAGATGACAAGTACATCAAATACACCATGGAGAAAGCCATGTACCTGGTGGATGAGACAGGACTGGCGCAGTACAATACACTGAAGGAGAAGGGATTCTACTCCAACATCATGGGAACGAGTGCCGTGTTCAGCATCTTCTGTGACAGCATCAAGTTTGACAAGGAGAAGATGGAGTTTACCTACTATGGCAGACAGCGCATCGAGCGCAGAACCAATGTGCTGACACGTGAACTGGTGACGGCAGGACAACTGAAACGTGTGCCGAGGACAGACAACAACCCACATGGATTGCTGATAGTGAACTGGAGAACCCTGCTCAACAAGGACATTGACCAGAAGACGAAGAGCAACTATTAAAGGTAAAAGGGTAAAAAGTAAAAAGAAATAACGATGAACACAAAAGGATTTAAGCAGATGCTCATTGGGGAGAAGATGCCCGACAAGGACGACCCCAAATACAAGGAACGCTATGAGCGAGACGTGAAAGCCGGAAGGAAGTTTGCCAAGATGTGCAGAATCGACAAGGCTGCAGCCAAGGTACAGAGGTTTGCCGACTTGCACAAGACACTGTTTCTGGTCATCGTGTTCGGCTTTGTAGGTGTGAGCTTCAGTTTCAACATCTATCGCATGGCAAAAGCTTATCACTATCAGGGAGAGCGACGCACCGCCACGGAACGGCAGGACTCACTGATAAAAGCACGCCATCAGAATATGGGGAATGCAAAGAACATAGTAAGAACCAATGAGGATGCACACCATCCTCATAAAGACAAATAACGATGAAGCTGACAGAAAGAATCAATTTCAGACAACCCAAGTACATGTTACCTGCGATTGTCTATCTCCCACTGCTCGGTGCCTCCTACTTTATCTTCGACCTCTTTGATACCAAGGTAGCGGAGAAGCAGGATGCCAATATGCAGACCACGGAATATCTGAATCCGAACCTGCCACAAGCCCATATCAAGGGCGGTGACGGTATTGGAGGTAAGTATGAGAACATGTTGAACGCCTACGGCAAGATAGAAGATCATAGTGCCGTGGAGAATATAGACCGAGACAATGAGCAAGAAAAAGAAGAATACCAAAGCAAGTATTCGGATGCCGAACTGCAACAGTTGGATGCCAAAGCCAAGAGGCAGGCTGAAATGGAAAAACAGAGAGAAGCACAAGAAGCCCATGAGCGACAAAGAGAGAATGAGGCGTTGGCGGAGCTGAACAAGGCACTTGCCGAAGCAAGACTGAAAGGACAGCAAGCTACCCAATCGAACAGCTCGACTTCTGCAGCCTCTCCTACCGACTCGCAAGGCTCTGCCAAGGGCGGTATCAACTTTGAAGGCAAAATCAAGGTGAATGAGAATGCCAGAAAGGAAGCAGACGAGAATGACAAGCCAAGCGAAGTGGTGAAAAAGGTGAAGACATCCTCAGACTATTTCAACACCTTGGCTGTGAACGAGAAAGAGCCTACACTTATCAAGGCTATCATTGACGAGAATGTGAAAGCCGTGGATGGAAGCCGTGTGCGTTTGAGACTGTTAGATGATGTGGAAATCGGTGAGATGATAGTGAAGAAAGGCGCATACCTGTATGCCACCATGAGTGGTTTCAGTTCGCAACGAGTGAAAGGTACGGTGAAAAGCGTGCTGGTGGATGACGAGATAGTGAAAATCAACCTGTCACTCTATGACACAGACGGCATGGAAGGCTTGTATGTGCCAAGCAGTCAGTTCAGAGAGACCAGCAAGGACGTGGCAAGCGGTGCCGTGACAGGCAATGTGGATATGAACACCACCAATACTGGCAGCAGTTTTTCACAATGGGGCATGCAGACCATGCAGAATGCCTATCAGAAAACAAGCAATGCCATAGGCAAGGCTATTAAGAAGAACAAGGTAAAGTTGAAATACGGAACCTTTGTGTATCTAATTAATGGCAAAGACACCAAGAGTAAGTAAACATCAACATCCAAAGAATATGAATATCAAGAAGACCATTGGCACACTGATGATGTGTGCAATAAGTGCCACTCCCCTGATGGCACAACAGACCTGTGCGGAGAGTTATCAGCCCTGCACCTATCAGGAGATGGAGCAGCTGACTGTGAACGAGCAAGTGACTACCGTCATCACTGCAAGTGAGCCCATCCGCTTTGTGGATATATCCACCGATAAGATAGCAGGAGACCAACCCATCAACAATACCGTGCGTCTTAAGCCCAAGGAAGGACTGCATGAAGATGGCGAAGTGCTTGCCATCGTGACCATCGTGACAGAACGATACCGCACACAATATGCGCTACTCTATACCACCAGACTGCAAGAGGCCGTGACGGATAAGGAGATACAACAGATAGAGAAGAATGCCTATAACAACCCTGCCGTAACTTTGTCCTCTACGGACATGGCGCGTTATGCTCGCCAGATATGGAGTTCGGAAGCCCATGTGAACAATGTGAAGACCAAAGCCCATAAGATGGTGATGCGACTGAATAACATTTATTCGTCTGGCGACTATTTCTTCCTGGACTTCTCGGTGGAGAACAAGACGCATATACCATTTGATATAGACCAAATACGATTGAAACTGACGGATAAGAAGACTGCCAAAGCCACCAACTCGCAGATGATAGAGTTGCATCCTGTGTTCACGTTGGAGCAGACCAAACGCTTCCGCTATGGCTACCGCAATGTGATAGTCATTCGGAAAATGACATTCCCGAATGACAAGAAGTTGACGATAGAGATGACGGAGAATCAAATCAGCGGTCGCACCATATCGCTGAAAGTAAACTATAGCGATGTATTGTCGGCTGACTCATTCAATCCGATTTTTCTGAAATAGCATGGAAGAAAGCAAGGAGTTACAAGGATTTTACAAGATATTCAGGGCGGTCATCTACATATCCGTGTTGATGGAGTTCTTTGAGTATGCCATAGACCCAAGGACGGTAGACGGCTTTGGCGGTGTGGTGTGCGACCTGCACGACCGCATCAAGCAGTGGTTTATCTACCATGACGGGAACCTGGTGTATAGCAAGGTGGTGACATTCCTGTTGGTGTGCATCACCTGTGTAGGCACGAGAAACAAGAAGCATCTGGAGTTTGATGCCCGAAAGCAAGTGCTCTACCCTTTGGTAAGTGGCGTGGGACTGCTGACACTGTCCGTGTGGCTCTTCGGCTATGCGATGGACACTCGTCTCTATGCCCTAAGATTGAACACCATCCTATATATGGTGGCAACCATCATCGGAACGGTATTGGTACATATCGCCTTGGATAACATCTCGAAGTTCCTGAAGGAAGGACTGATGAAAGACCGTTTTAATTTTGAGAACGAGAGTTTTGAGCAATGCCAGAAGGAGGAATACAATAAATATAGCGTGAATATTCCTATGCGCTACTACTATAAGGGTAAGTTCCGCAAGGGATGGGTGAACATCGTAAACCCATTCAGAGGCACATGGGTAGTGGGTACACCGGGTAGCGGTAAGACATTCTCCATCATCGAGCCATTCATCCGACAGCATAGTGCAAAAGGCTTTGCCATGGTCGTTTATGATTACAAGTTTCCGACCTTGGCAACAAAGCTGTACTACCACTACAAGAAGAACCAACAGTTGGGGAAACTGCCAGAAGGCTGCAAGTTCAACATCATCAACTTTGTGGATGTGGAATACTCCAAGCGAGTGAACCCGATACAGCAGAAGTACATCAACAACTTGGCTGCAGCAAGTGAGACCGCAGAGACCCTGCTAGAATCACTGCAAAAAGGAAAGAAGGAAGGCGGTGGCGGCAGCGACCAGTTCTTCCAGACATCAGCCGTCAACTTCCTCGCTGCCTGTATCTACTTCTTCATCAACTATGGCAAGGAACCGTACGACAAGGATGGCAAGATGTTGATAGCAGAGAAAGTACTTGACCCGAAGACCATGCAGATGAAGCCAACCGGAAAGGTGTTTAACCATGCAGGAGAAGAGGTAGAGCCAGCCTATTGGTTGGGCAAGTATAGCGATATGCCCCATATTCTGAGTTTCCTGAACGAGAGTTACCAGACCATCTTCAATGTGCTGGAAACCGACAACGAGGTAGCACCATTGCTCGGTCCATTCCAATCCGCCTTGAAGAACAAGGCGATGGAGCAGTTGGAAGGTATGATTGGTACACTGCGTGTCTATACCTCACGCCTTGCCACCAAAGAAAGCTATTGGATATTTCACAAGGATGGTGATGACTTTGACCTGAAAGTCAGTGACCCGAAGAACCCTAGCTATCTGCTGATTGCCAATGACCCAGAGATGGAGAGCATCATCGGAGCTTTGAACGCCCTAATCCTCAACCGACTGGTGACACGAGTGAACACAGGACAAGGCAAGAACATCCCTGTGAGCATCATTGTGGACGAGTTGCCTACACTCTACTTCCATAAGATAGACCGCCTGATAGGTACAGCCCGAAGCAACAAGGTGAGCGTAGCCTTGGGATTCCAGGAATTGCCCCAGTTGGAAGCAGACTATGGAAAGGTAGGTATGCAGAAGATCATCACCACCGTAGGCAATGTGGTGAGCGGTTCGGCACGAAGCAAGGAAACGCTTGAATGGTTGTCCTCCGACATCTTCGGAAAGGTGGTGCAACTGAAGAAAGGCGTGACCATCGATAGAGACAAGACGAGCATCAACCTGAATGAGAACATGGACAGTCTTGTCCCTGCCTCCAAGATTTCAGATATGCCTACCGGATGGATCTGCGGTCAGACAGCAAGAGACTTTGTGGCTACCAAGACCGGCATGAATGGCAGTATGAACATACAGGAGAGCGATGAGTTCAAGACCAGCAAGTTCTATTGCAAGACCGACTTCAATATGGAAGACATCAAGAAGGAAGAAAGCGAGTATATGCCACTGCCCAAGTTCTACACCTTCAAGAGCCGTGATGAGCGTGAACGCATCCTCTACAAGAACTTCGTGCAAGTTGGCGAGGACGTGAAAGCCATGATAGCGGAGATATTCAACAAGAAGAATGCCAAGTGACAATACATCAAAGTAAAACAAAACGAGATTCATGACAGGAAAGATACGGACATACATCATTCTAGCACTCTTGCTACTGTGCCAGAATATCATGGCACAGAATAAGACACCCACAACAGATAGCCCAAGCCAAAGCGACTTGGGCATCTTTGCATTACCACCCTTTGAACGAGCCGTGCGGTGCATCAAGTATTATGAAGGATGGCACGACATTAAACGTAACTATCCCTATATCGGGTGGGGACATAGGATATTGCCGCATGAGAAGTTCAGAAAGAACCTCACCTTTCAACAGGCAGACTCGCTATTGCGTTCTGACCTGAGAAAACTCTGTGCCCTATTCAGAAAGTACGGCAGAGACACCTTACTCCTTGCCGTACTTGCCTATAATGTCGGTCCCTACAAGATATTAGGGAATGGAAAGTTCCCCAAGAGCCGACTCCTGCAGAAAATAGAGCAAGGCGAAAGAAACATACGTAGGGAGTATCTTGACTTTTGCAGATATCAAAGACGCAAGATAGCCTCTATCCACAGGAGGAGAAAGACAGAGCTGCTATTGCTATACAAGCCATAGAAGAAGCAACAACAACGAAGTAACTCCAAATAGCTATTGATATACAACTACATTCTTGCCATACCGTTGCTTACATATATATAAGGTGTAAATAACCAAAAAGCAACATTGTTCACAAATAAAAAGTTAGTATTATGGCAACAGTAAAAGTAAAATTCAGAGCATCCTCGGTGCCAGGAAAGGAAGGCACATTGTATTATCACCTCATCCACCAGCGCAACTTGCGCTGGATCAGTACCGACTATCATGTCTTTCCTGACGAGTGGAACGACAAGAAGTCGGCTATCATTGTTTCTAACCGCAACAGCAGACAGGCACATCTGCAGCTCATCCAGTCACAGATAGATTGGGAGATGAAGCAGATGCAGCGTATCATCCGTGATAAGGATGCAGAGGGCATCCCTTATACCATTGACGACATAGCCAAGGAGATACAGCAGCTGCCACCGAGCCAGAGCGTCTTTACCTTCTTCCGGCAGCAGATAGCCAAGAAAGAGCAGATGAAGTGCATTGGCACCATGAATAACTACGCCAATGCAGCCAACCGATTCATGGAATTCCGTGGCAATGAAGACCTGGCCTTCTCACAAATGACAAGCGAGATGATGGAAATGTATCAGGCATGGCTGTTCAACAGAGGAGTTGGGCAAAACACCGTATCCTTCTATCTGCGAACTCTTCGCACACTCTACAACAAGGCGGTGGAAACAGGGCAAGCTCCACCCAACGATACCTTTTCTCACGTACAGACCGCTAACGTGAGGACTGCCAAACGAGCCATCACTGTAAAGGATATTCGCAAAATAGAGAAGTTGGACTTGCCAAGAGGAACATCTTTAGACAAGGCACGAGACCTATTTCTGCTTAGCTTCTATCTCCGAGGCATGGCATTCGTGGATATGGCATTTCTTAAGAAGACCGATTTGAAATGTGGATTGGTGAGCTACAACCGTCGCAAGACCCACCAAAACCTCAATATCGAGTGGATAAAGCCGATGCAAGACATCATCGACAAATATGCCGAGCAAACCAAGGATTCACCCTATATGCTACCTATCCTGACAGGAAAAGAGGCTACACCCTATTCTGCATACAGAAAGGTGGAGCACAACACCAACTACAATCTGAAGAATATCGGAAAGATGATAGGCTTGAAGATACCGCTGACCACCTACGTGGCACGCCACACATGGGCAAGCGTAGCCTTGCACATGAACATACCGGTAGCCACCATCAGCGAGGGCATGGGACACAACTCCTATAAGACAACACAAATCTATCTGGAGTCAATAGACGTAGCAACCATCAATGAGGCCAATAAGAAAATCATCCAACAGGTGATTAATGCTCGTTTTTAGAGCAAAAAGCGATGAATACGCTAGCATAGAAAAGTGTACACATTTGTAAAGGAACTATCATAAATCCACCCGCAAAACCACTTTGTGGAAATGTTTAGCAAACTTCGCCCATTCTTCTTAGAAGAGAGTAATCTGGTTACAAAAGTACGAAAAATAGTTGGATTACGTGTCAAATTTTATCATTTTCTGTAATCCGTCCCCAAAATTTAACACAAATGTTTAGCAAATCTGCCTCGGACGAATTCTGTAAATGGCAGATTTGCACTTATTTCGACTGTTGTTGCCCTTTTCTAAGAAGAATGAGCAACGAATGTAAAATAAATAAGCATGTACAAGATTATATCGACTAATGCTCATAAGATATTAAGATTATGCATAATTACATAAAAGTAGCTAGGCTTCCTCAATCATCATGTATGGTTGTAGCCAAGAACATAAAGTAGAAAGAGAAAATGACGCAGGACTGCTTGAATTCACCTTCTATAGCCGACGTAAGCAAGCGCTTACCAAAGGGCATCAACATTACTGGGGCTGATAAAAAATCGGATCCAGGTATAGAAGGAATGCCTTGGGGTTATCTGTTTATCCATAACAAGACAGCCCAGGTTTTTGAAAGAAAAATGAAAGCCTATAATAAGGCAAATCCAGAATCATCCCATGCATGTTTTATCCATCGTTCTTTTACATACAGACAAAAGAACGAGAACGGAGGAGTAAAGAAAGAATTGAAGCCAACCATTAGCGGACTTGTATTCTTGCAGGGCGAAACTGGCGACTTGCAAGATTTTCTAAGAGCACATTACCCACAATATCATTTAGTAAATGACAGAAGCAAGGGTGAGCCTGCATCTATTAGCGACAAGGTGATGCAACCTTTTATGACAGTCTTGAAAGAGAATCCGGAGAGAGTGACCTTTCTTAGAGACCCATTCGAGAAATTTGCCAAAGACCATGTAAAACTACGTGTGAAAACAGGCATTTTCAAAGGATGCGAGGGATACATCGTCCGTATCGACCGTGACCGTCAGCTAGTCTTTGACTTCGGAGGCTACGCTGTAGCCATTCGTGGATTACACAAAGAGGACTTTGCAGTGGTGGAAGAATAAAAATTTAATTAAAGAAATCAGTATGATACAGAAATACATATCACAGCCAAACATAAATGGCAAATACGAAGTAGCAAAATTCAACGTTGTCACAAGACAATATGAAGTGATAGAATCTGGGTATACAGAGAAAATAGCACGAGAAAGAGCTTCTGAGTTGAATAAGGATGATTATGAATATGAACATCAAGATGAATTAATAAGCAAATATCACGATTATGCTTTATCAAAAGATGCTCAAAAGCAAAATGCTGCAAAAGAGTTTTTTAGTAATTTTCCCTATCAGAGAGACGTTTGCAAAGAAGTCTTAGCAGAAATGAAAGCTAATAACATAAAATAAGGGTTAGAAATATGAGTTTTGATAAGAATAAATATTTAAGCGACGTTTTGCAAACACATAAGTTGCATCACGTCCAAAAGTTTGTTGATAAAGTGCAAGCCAAACGTGATAATATCAAAAAGGTGTTATCCGACCACTATGGCAACAAGAAATATACAGCTTTCAATTCTGGAAGCATAGCTAAACATACTGCCACAAACATCAAGTTTGATATGGATGTAGTAGAGCCATTCAAACGTGACTCATTTGACACACTACAAGCCATGTTTGATGATGTGTATGACATATTGGTACAGGAATATGGCAGTAATGTTGTCAGAAAGCAAAAAGTTTCTGTAGGTTTGGAGTTTCCTATAGAGGATGGTGACGAGCTACCAATACAGATTGATGTCGTTCCAGGTAGAGAGTTATCCGATGATGACTACAGCAAGACAAAAGACTTGAATCTCTGTTTCAATGAAGACCAATGGGGATTCAAAAAGGGAACATACACCAAGACCAACATAAGCAAGCAGATTGATCACATCAGTGGAAAAAACACGGAACGTAAGGTTATTCGCCTGTTGAAGATTTGGAAAAAGCATAATAATAAAGACTACAAATCGTTCCTCTTGGAACTGATAAGTATCAAAGCTTTGGACGGAAAGAACTCTGCAGGATTGTGGGAAGACTTGAAACTGACAATGGAATATATTCGTGACAATATAGCCGAAGACAGTTTCCATCTTTATGATCCAGGAAATAGCAACAACGATGTTGTTGCAGCAATGGACTCGTTTAAGCGACAATCTTTGAAAGCAGAAATGGATGCTATGCTTAGAAACATAGAGTCAAATGAAGAAGTCTTCTTGCCATTCTATTTCCCAAAGAACAAAAAATATGAGGAAAAGGAAGATGACGGATATAAGAAAAAAGAAGGATTTACAGGTGTTTCATATCCAAAGAATCCTCAAAGATTTGGCTAAAGATGATTAACGAGAAAACTATTGAAAAAGTTATTGACAAGTTATCTTTTGTGCAGCTGAAAAGTGAAATAAAAGAAGAAAACTCTGTCAAGCACTTTGTTATTGAAACTCAGACTAAAGATGGTCTATCTCCTTTGGAATGGAAAGTAGCCATCAGCCCCTCCTATCCTTTCAAGATAGATGATAAAGAGCCCATAATTTTTTTCAATACTTCTCTGAAAACCTATCCACATATCATGCGTTCTGGTTTCGTCTGCTTGCATACACCAAAAGTGGAAGATGCCGAGACGCAATTCCTGATAGACTTGTCACGTCTAAAAGAATGGATAGACAAGTACTATATCAGAAAGGAAAAAGATAATCATTATGAAGAATTGGTTGTCGAGCGCAAATTGATAGATGATATCTATTACAATTTCTTCTATACGGATACATCGAATGAATTCCTTCATGGAGACTATGGTACTGTGGATTTAGTAATGTTAGTGCCTGGCTGTCATGATGGCAAACGAATGGACACCTTTTTGGCAAACACTTTTAATAGCAAGGTGCACAATGCTCAGTACTGTTGCCAATGGGAACAAGGAATGCAACGACAAATCAAGTTTGAGGGAATCTATTGTTTTTTAGACAAAGCACCATCCGTATATGACAAATTTATAATTGAGTTATATACCGACATGTCTTCCTTGTTCTCTTGGAGTCAGATGGAGTTTTTAAAGATGTGGTCACAAAGGAAGAATGAAGCAAAGAGAGTCCCTTTGTTTTGTGGTTATAAAATTCCGAATGGTGAAACACGATGGCAAGTAGCTATGCTTAAAGCTAACGACTTCCCCATCAAATCAGAAAAGACGAGATGTGGTGGACGGTCAATCATCAATAATACATTTAAGAAGACACTAATTGACTGGGCTACGACTCACAATTGTTCTTATAACTATTTCTTTGGAAGAGGAAGCTTACCCTCAAAAGTAGCCGAAAAGAAAATTTTGATTATAGGAATCGGAGCCATCGGCAGTATGGTGGCTACAACATTGGTGAGATGTGGCGCAAAGTATTTGGACTATTATGACATTGACCTAAAAGAGCCTGGTAATATTTGCCGTTCGGACTACGATTTTCTTTCAGGTAACTACTCAGCACCCCTATAGAAAACTTCTCGTTAATAAAGCATAAACTTGATTTTGCTTATTTTCATCATCATTACAAACTCTTTAATGATTGAGTCGGTGAGGACGTAGGTTGTTTAAAACAGCTCATTTTGCGAGTTCTTTTTCGGTGATGCTGCCAGCAAGTCTCCTTTGGCTATTATCGCCCTTCAACAATTTATCTGGCAGGAGATACGTTTTTGCATTTTCCGCAAGTCAAAAGTCTGCGTTAAGGGATGTAAATCGTGATTTTGTCATGTGGATAAAAATGCTTATCTTTGCACCAAAAACAATGGCAAACGACTGTACTGACATAGATATTGTTTTGCGCCAGATAAACCAGCGTCTGCGCAAGCTTGAGAAGTCCGACTCCGAGAAGACAGAGGAGATCGGACGCCTCAATCGTGTCATTAACCAGAAGAACGTAGAGATACATAATCTAAAGACAGAACTTGCCGTTGCTAAAGAGCGCATCAAGGAACTCGAGGAAGCTGCTGACGATACGTCAAGTACACCAGGGAAGCCCGAGAAAAACAGCAGCAACAGTAGTATCCCTCCATCCCAAGAAAGTATCG
>OGRO01000617.1_pt1 | contig 33341 bp, 28 predicted proteins | sample 1553451 | NCBI WGS metagenome assembly OGRO01 (sample SAMEA2580021, study PRJEB22360) | human gut metagenome | reverse complement strand
TATATATAATTTTTTTAAACAAGAACAAAGTATAGACTTAATAAATAGACTAAAACAAGCAGGAGTAAATATGCAGCTGAAACAGGAACATGGCACAGATAATAGGTTTGATGGAAAAATTTTTGTTTTGACAGGTGCCTTAGAAAAATTTTCTAGAGAAGAGGCAAGCGAAGTAATAGAAAAGTTTGGTGGAAAAACTTCAAGCAGTGTCTCTAAAAAAACAGATTATGTTTTAGCAGGGGAAGATGCAGGAAGTAAGTTAAAAAAAGCAAAAGAGCTTGGAATAACAATTCTAACAGAAGAAGAATTTAATAAAATGATTAAATAAAAAGGAAATGAGAAGAGATATGGAAGGTAAATATACATTTAAAGAATTTTACGAAAACCTAGAAAATGGATATCAAATTTACTATACTTATGTACGTAACAGATACCTAATATTTAAAACAGCTGAAAACTGCTACACACAAAAACTATTGAGCAAAGCAGAAAAAAATCCGCAACCTGCCCATGCAATGCTTACATTTAAAAGAGTAAAAGAAATGTTCCCACATATGGAAGAAATAGAGTATAAAGTAATGAACACTTGACATAAATAAGAAAATGATGTATAATAAGAATCCAACAAAAAGTCCCTTAACGGGCAAAGGATTAACTTGTATTTCGCGCAGTTAATCCTTAGAAAGGAGGCAATATGCCTCAAAGCGAAAAAGTTAAAATATTTGACCAGCTTTGGCGACTGGTCAAACTTGGAGAGTTTGTTGCTCTCCAGGAGGAAAACTTTTTGACTCTCTCCGTATCCGGGGAGAGCAGAGAGGAATCGTTGCACAGAGCAGATCTGCTCTGTGCAGTGATTAGGGCAATGCGATCACCAGCAACAGTACGGCAATTGCTGGTGATCGCAGTCAACGATCGCCTTGTGAAGGTCAGGGCGATCGTTGACTTGGGGTAACATAAAGCTGTTACCCCAAGAAAAAAGAAGGAGGTGAGGAATGAATTTTCCTCATCTCCGATATTATATTTTAGTAGGTATTACATTAACAGTTTTATAATTAGTATAAATAACCATGCCAGGCTTTGCTTTAGGCATTTTTTTTACGTTTTTCTTCAAAGTATAATCAACAGGTACATTAGATGAATATTTAGACTTACTGTAATATGCAGCTATGGCAGCACACTTATTTATAACTTCTTGTGGAGGCATTTTTCCATCAGTCTTTAATATTAAATGACTTCCATGACTATCTTTAACATGAAACCAGTAGTCATTTGAGTTAGCTAATTTATGAGTAATATATTCATTTTGTAAATTGTTTTTTCCAACAAAAATGGTAAATTCATCTATTGCATATTTTATTACTTCAAAATTCTTTTTTTTGTTAGAAGTATTTTTTACTTTAGAAGGTTTTACAAGTATACCAGAAATTTCATCATACACATCATTTAATTCTTCAATTGAGAGTGCATTATTTACAGAATAAATAACGCTTTCTATGTACTCAATTTCTTGCTCAATTTCAAATTTTTGCTTAGTTACAATTTCGTAAGTCGATTTTAACTTGTTATATTTTTTAAAAAACCTTTTAGCATTTTCACTTGGCGAAATTGAACTATCCAAAGGAATTGTTATTATTTTGTTCCCTTCATAATAATTTTCTAAGTCAACACTATTAATATTATAATTGTTTATACGATATAAATTGCTTATAATTAACTCGCCGTATAATTTATAAGTATTCATCTCATTGCATTCTTTTAGCTTTAAATTAATATTTTGTAATTTTATTTGTAGCTTTTTTATATTGTTAAGTAATAGTTTTAATATATTATTCTTAAAATTTTTAAAGTTTTCCGCATCTTCTTTTCTGGTGTAAAAGTCGTCCAAAAAGAAATTAATAGACAAATTGCCTTCTTTACTTCCATTCTCTAGATAGAAATCTTTATCATACAATGCACATATAATATTATTTGAATTTAGATTATTTATTAAATTACAAATATAATTGTATATAATAAATAAATTTTGGCTATTTATTTCACAAGGAATATTTAATAGAGTGCAACAATGTTCAATAAAATTTCTACTAATTCCAGTAAACATAGCAGAAAAGTAAGTCGGTAAATCGCTATTTTTATCATTAAATAATTCCTCAAAGTCATCAAAATTATTATAAGACAATAAATCTAACTTATTAGAAGTAGGAAATAGATATTTAAATTTAGGCAATATATCTCTATTTGAACCATTAGAAGTAGATAAATGTCTTAAACTATTTATTATAATATCACAATCATCAAGCAAAATGACGTTGCTATGTTTTCCCATAAGTTCAACTATTAGTTTTTTGGTTGTAAAATTATCAGACATATCTAAATCTTCAAATTCAATAACAACAACTCTTTCTAAGCCTAAAGAATAAATTCGAGAAATCCTAGTGTTTAACAAATACTTTCTTAAAACCATACAGAAGTTAGAGGCAACAAGAGGATTAGGCTTTGTATTTGTTGTTAAGTTAATTCTATAATTAGCAGAGGAAATATTTATATTAAGTGCATATTTTATACCACTTACATAAACACCAATTAAAACCTCATCAGAAGATGGGCAAAAAATTTTATCTATCTTTCCACCAACTAAAGAATTATTTAATTCATATACAACACTTTTGGTAACTAAACCATCAAAGGCCATTCTAAATCACTCCATATACTTTAAAAACTTTTGAGAAAATTATAACAAATTACAGAGGATTTGTAAACTTTCTATTGACATTAAAGAAGTTTGTGCCTTATAATACTCTCATAGAGGAAAACTTCAGGAGGGTGCAGAAAAATATGAATAAAAAAAGTGTGTTTTTTTCTTCGAATTTAAATTATGACACCATAGATGACGAAAAAATAGTGGATTTTGTTAAATCTGGGGATAAATGTGCGTTAGAGTATCTTATTAACAAATACAGAAACTTAGTAAATCTAAAGGTTAATAGATATTTTATAATAGGTGCAGAAAGAGAAGACATTGTACAGGAAGGCTTAATAGGTTTATTTAAAGCTATTAAAAATTTTAATACAGCCAAACAAAACTCTTTTAAAACATTTGCTAGTTTATGTATAGAAAGACAATTGATAACTGCCATAAAAACTTCAAATAGGCAAAAACACATGCCACTTAATTCATATTTATCACTAAATCAGGTGGCTTATGAGGGAGAAGACAATGACACAGAGTTAATAGATACATTTGATTCAAAAACAATAGAAGACCCACTTGAGACTATAACAAAAAGAGAATATTATGCAAGAGTAGAAAGCACTATAGACAAAATGCTTAGTGATTTTGAAAAGCGAGTGTTAAATAGATATATAAAAGGCGAAAGCTATGTACAAATTGCAGAAAGACTAAATGCACCGGTAAAATCAGTAGATAATGCAATACAAAGAATAAGAAAAAAAGCGACAAAAGAAATAACAGAATAGAATGTGCATATATCATATATGCACAAAATATGCTTCTATAGCTCAGTAGGTAGAGCACAGCCATGGTAAGGCTGGGGTCGCCGGTTCGATTCCGGCTGGAAGCTCCATTTTATGCATTAAGAAAGGAACGTGAATAAATATGAAAATGGGAATAGTTGGACTTCCCAATGTTGGTAAAAGTACATTGTTTAATGCTATTACAAATGCAGGAGCAGAATGTGCAAATTACCCTTTTTGCACTATAGAGCCTAATATTGGAGTTGTACCAGTACCAGATAAAAGATTAGATGTTTTAGCAGAAATGTATAAAACACAAAAAATAACACATGCAATAGTAGAATTTGTTGACATTGCTGGCTTAGTAAAAGGAGCAAGCAAAGGAGAGGGTCTTGGAAATAAGTTTTTATCACATATAAGAGAAGTAGATGCAATTTGCGAAGTAGTAAGATGCTTTGAAGATAGTAATATAACACATGTTGATGGAACTATTAATCCAATAAGAGATATTGAAACAATAAATTTAGAGCTTGTTTTTGCTGATATTGAAACAATTGATAAGAAAATTGAAAGCGTAAAGAAAAAAATAAAAGCAGACAAAAAATTTCAAGAAGAACTAGATTTGTTAGAAAAAATAAAAGATACACTGGAGCAGGGAAAACCGGCTAGGTCCTTGGATTTTACAGATGAAGAAATAGGCTTACTAAAGGAAACATTTCTACTTACAATGAAGCCAATACTGTATATTGCAAATATTTCTGAACATCAAATTGAAAATATTGAAGATGACAAATATGTAAAACAAGTTATTGAGTATGCAGAACAGGAAAATGCAGAAGTTGTTCCACTTTGCGTTAAAATAGAAGAAGAGCTTGCAAGCCTAGAGGGACAGGACAAACAAGAAATGATGGAAGCATTGGGAATTAAAGAATCTGGACTAGATAGAGTTATACAAAAAAGTTATAATCTATTAGGACTAATGTCTTTTTTAACAGCAGGTGAGCCAGAGGTAAGAGCATGGACTATAAAGAAAGGTACCAAAGCCCCACAAGCAGCCGGAAAAATACATACAGACATAGAAAGAGGATTTATAAGAGCAGAAGTAGTCTCATATGATGAACTTATAAAAGAGGGTTCAATGAGTAATGCAAAAGAAAAAGGTCTAGTGCGTTCAGAGGGCAAGGAGTATATAATGCAAGAAGGAGATATTGTTTTATTTAGATTTAATGTGTAAATAATTGCACAAAATACAATATTAAATTATTTTAATGACATACAGCACACTAAGCAACATAAATCACCTCATTTCATATTATGTAATATGGAATGAGGTGATTTAGATTGAATTGGTTTGAGAGCTTAACACCAGTTATGCAAGCAATATTAGCTACGACTTTTACGTGGGCTGTAACGGCTTTAGGAGCTCTTATTGTATGTTTTTTTAAAGAAATGAATGGCAAGATTTTAGATACCATTTTAGGTTTTAGTGCAGGAGTGATGATTGCAGCATCTTTTTGGTCTTTAATTGCACCAGCCATAGATTTATCGGCAGAACTTGGCTACATAGCTTGGTTGCTACCAGCACTTGGCTTTGTGCTAGGAGGAATGTTTGTATTAATATCAGATGGTTTCTTAGACAGGATGCTAAAAGCAAAAAACAACTTAAAAAGTTCAACATCTTTAAAAAGAAGTATACTTTTAATATCTGCTATAACTATTCACAACATACCAGAAGGAATGGCAGTTGGAGTAGCCTTTGGAGGAATTGCAAATAATGTTCCACGGAATGACAATAATTGGAGCTATTATGTTGGCAATTGGAATAGGCATTCAAAATTTTCCGGAAGGGGCAGCAGTTGCATTACCATTAAGAAGAGAAGGTTATTCAAGATTTAAGAGTTTCATGATAGGGCAAGCGTCAGCATTAGTGGAACCAATATCTGCTGTAATTGGCGCAATACTTGTAATATATATAAGGAGTATAATGCCATTTTTACTTGCATTTGCAGCAGGAGCAATGATTATAGTGGCAGCAAGAGAATTGTTACCAGAATCTGTTAAGGAACACAAAAATCTGTCAACACTTGGACTTATATTAGGTTTTGTTATAATGATGATTTTAGATGTAGCATTAGGATAAAAAAAATTGTAAAAAAGGCTTGACTATGTGCGACAAAAATAGTACAATTAATTATGTAAGAAGTTATTTAAAGGTAATTTAAAAATATATGTCGAAAGAAGAGGTAAAAGATATGTCAAATGTACTAAAAAAGACTTTATTAGTTTTAGGTGTAATAATATTAATAAGTGCGGTAGCATTACCATTAATTAGCAAGGTAAAAGCAACAAACGAAGACTTGGACTTGAATTCACTAATTGATGATGGTGACGACAACAATACAGCAAACAATAATACTGAAAATTCTTCTAATAATACAACCGATGGAAATACGGAAAATACAAATGTAACATTAAATGATAAAGACAACAAAAATACTAGTGAAAATACAATACCAAAAACAGGTGTTACAGAAGATATTACAGTAATAGGTTTTATTGTTGTATGTGTTGGTTCTGCTGTATATGCATATAGAAAAGTAAGAAGTTATAATGTATAAAATTAAAGATAATAAAAGATAAAAAGATGATTTTTGTATAATGCAGAAATCATCTTTTTTATGTTGCAGGTGAATCTTGATTGAACGTCATGTGAAATTAAAAAATAATATTTTTTTCAAAAAAGGATGCAAAAATATATTAATGTATGATACAATGTAACAAGTAAATTTTAAATAAAGGAGAGTGCAAATATGTCCGAAATAAAATACAAAAGAGTATTGTTAAAACTAAGTGGAGAAATGCTTGGAGGACAAGAAAAAAGGGGAATTGACATATCTGTTTTGGATGAGATAAGTAATCAGATAAAAAGAATGTTAGAAGCAAAAGCAGAAGTGGCAATTGTAATAGGCGCAGGAAACTTTTGGAGAGGTAAAAAAGAAGATGAAATAGAAAGAACAACATCAGATTATATAGGAATGTTGGGAACAACAATGAATGGATTAGCTTTACAAAGTCGATTGCAAAAAAATGGTATTGACGCAATATTACAAACTGCAATAAAAATGGAACCAGTAGCTGAGCAATTTTCTAGAAGAAGAGCTGTAGAATATTTAGAGCAAGGGAAGGTTGTTATTTTTGGAAGTGGAACAGGTAATCCTTATTTTACAACAGATACTGCAGCAGCTTTAAGAGCAGCAGAAATAAATGCTGATGCAATATTAGTTGGAAAAACAATAGATGGTGTATATTCAGATGATCCTAAAATTAATTCGGCAGCTATAAAATATGATAATATAACATATCAAGATATTTTAAATAAAGATTTAAAAGTAATGGATTTAACAGCAATATCTCTTTGCAAGGAAAACAATATACCATTAGTAGTATTTGCATTGCAAGAACCAGAAAACATTATTAAAGCTATTAAAGGCGAAAAAATAGGAACATTAGTAAATTAAGAAAGGAAAATGAATTTATGGAATTTAATGAGTTTGAAGAAAGAATGGAAAAAACAATAAGTGTATTTGAGGAGAATTTATCAGAAATTAGAGCAGGAAGGGCAAATCCAGCAATCTTGAATAAGATAACAGTAAACTATTATGGAACAGCAACACCAATAAACCAAGTGGCAGGAATTTCTGTGCCAGAGGCAAGATTAATTGTTATACAACCATGGGATGTTAGCTTATTAAAAGAAATAGAAAAGGAAATTTTGAAAGCAGATATAGGAATTAACCCAAATAATGATGGAAAAGTAATAAGACTAGCATTTCCAGAATTAAATGAAGAAAGAAGAAAAGAAATTGTAAAAGATATAAGAAAATTAGCTGAGGAAGCTAAAATATCTATTAGAGCAATAAGAAGAGATGGCATAGATTCTGCAAAAACAAAACAAAAAAATTCTGAAATAACAGAAGATGATTTAAAAAATGCAGAGACACAAATGCAAAAATTAACTGATAAAAAAATAGAAGAAATAGAAAAAATATTAGAAAATAAAGAAAAAGAAGTAATGAGCATATAAAACAATTGGGAGGCAATTAATAATATGGAAAAAAATTTACCTAAACATATTGCACTTATAATGGACGGAAATAGAAGGTGGGCAAAAGAAAGAAACTTAGATATTAAGCAAGGACATTATGCAGGTGCAGAAAATTTAGAGAAGATTGCATTATATGCAAATAAAATTGGAATTAAATATATGACAGTATATGCTTTTTCTACAGAAAATTGGAAAAGGTCAGAGGCGGAAGTAAAAGGTTTAATGCTATTGCTAAAAGCATATGTAGAAAAAATGCTTGCAAAAACCAATTCGAATAATATAAAAATAAACATATTGGGAGATATTTCTAAATTGGATATATCACTTCAAAAAAGCATAAATAGAATATTAGACAAAACAAAAGAGAATACAGGGCTAACATTAAATATTGCTTTTAACTATGGCGGTAGAGATGAGATAGTTAAGGCTACACAAAAAATATCAGAAGAAGTAAAAAAAGGCAATATAAATGTAGAAGACATAGATGAGAAAATGGTTGGAGATTACTTATATACTAAGGGGCAACCAGATCCAGATATAATGATACGAACAAGTGGAGAATTAAGATTAAGTAATTTCTTACTTTGGCAACTAGCATATACAGAATTTGTATTTTTAAATAAGTACTGGCCAGATTTTAATGAAAAAGACTTGGACAATGCTGTAGAAGATTTTCAAAAAAGACATAGGAATTTTGGAGCAAACTAAAAAAGAAAGGTAAAATAATTATGAATTATAAAAGAGTTTTATCAGGAGTAATACTTTTTCCAATAATGGCAATTATTTTTATTTTTGGAAATACATATTTTGTAGATACTTTAATAAGTATTATAGCAATTATGGGATTATATGAATATTATAATGCATTTAAAACAAAAAATAAGCCTGTTGCAGTTATTGGATATATAGCAGCAGCAATGTTAGCAATTATTCATGTAATTCCTATTGACATAGCGTTAAAAGTAATTGCAGCAATAATACCAATATCTATATTAATATTATTTTTAAAAGTAATATTTAGTAATATGAAAACAAATATTAGTGATATATCAATTACTTTTTTTGGAATCTGCTATATAGTAATTTTTATAATGTTTATTCCGTTGATAAGAGAAAACCTAGCAAATGGTAAAATATTAATATGGTACGTTTTTCTTACTGCTTGGGGAACAGATATATTTGCATATGTAGTTGGAAAAAGAATAGGAAAACATAAATTTACCGAGGTAAGTCCCAATAAAACCATTGAAGGATGTATTGGTGGAGTGATAGGAGCAGTTCTTTTATCTATAGTATATACTATTGTATGTAATAAAATATGGAATTTACAAATAAATTATATTTTTATAACCGTAATAAGTGTTATACTTAGCATAATAGGTCAATTAGGAGATTTGGCGGAATCAAGTATAAAAAGATATACAGAAATAAAAGATACAAGTAACTTAATACCAGGACATGGAGGAATGTTGGATAGAATAGATAGTGTATTATTTATAGCACCTATTGCATACTTTTTATTATCATTTATTTAATTTTGGAGGTACGCTTTGATTAGTTTTTTAATAAATGCAATTAAAATAGTCTTTATCCTTGGCTTTCTTGTTTTTATTCATGAAGGTGGACATTTTATAATAGCAAAACTATGTAAGGTAAAAGTGAATGAGTTTGCAATAGGCTTTGGACCAACAATATGGAGTAAGCAAGGTAAAGAAACAAAATATGCTTTAAGACTTATACCACTTGGTGGTTTTGTAAGTATGGAGGGAGAAGAAGAACGTTCTGAAGAAGAAGGTTCTTTTAGTAATGCCTCTATACCAAGACGTATAGCAATTGTTATGGCAGGAGGAACAGTAAATATAATTTTTGCACTAATTGTATATTTTAGTTTGATGTCTTTTACAGGTAATAATATATCTAATATTGTAGATACAACTATACCAGGTTATAGTGCAGAAATTTATGGAATAAAAAGTGGGGATAAGATTTTAAAAATAAATAATCATAAAATAAGAACAAAAAATGATTTAGATGAAGAAATTAGAAATTGCAATGGAAATGAACTAATAGTTGAGGTAGAAAGAAACGAAAATAAAATTGAATATAAAATTGTACCAACAGAAGAAAAATACAATTACACAGGTATTGCATTAAAATATATTGAAAACAGCCCTTCAACGGAAATACTAGCGGTACAAAAAGATAGTCCAGCGGAAAAAGGAGGACTAACAAGCGGAGATGTAGTTTTAAAAATAAATTCTATAGATGTAGAAAACGATGCAGAAAAGTTAGTAGAAAATATAAGCAAATCAGAAACGAACATAATACAATTTACTGTGCAAAGAAATAATGAAATTAAGGATTTTAATATAGAGGCAGAAGAAAAATTTAACTATTATTTAGGAATCAATTTAAAAATGGCAGAAAATAACTTTACTAACAATATTTATTATGCATTTTGGAATACAGGTGATTTCTTATTTTCTATAATAGATAATTTAAAAATGCTATTTACAGGTAATGTAGCAGTAAATCAACTAATGGGTCCTGTTGGAATAGGAGAAGTAGTTGTTGAAACAAAGGGTATAAGCGAATTTGTAAACATATTGGCTTTAATATCTATTTCTTTAGGAGTAACTAATTTATTGCCATTCCCACCGCTAGACGGTGGAAAGGTAGTGATTTTATTAATAGAAGGAATTAGAAAAAAACCATTAAAAGAAAATGTTGAACTAAAAATACAAATGATAGGCTTTTGCATTTTGATAGGCCTAAGTATTGTAGTAACATATAATGACATTTTAAGAATTTTTTAGACGAATTGATTTTTTAAAGACTATTAGAACAAGGTGAAAATAATGGAAAAAACGATTAAAGAAGTATTTAAGGACTATAATTCAAATAGTTTTGAGTTAAACGAAGCAAAAATAAAAACAGTTAATGTATTTAAAAAAACTGGAAGGATAGAGCTGATATTAATAGCAGAAAAACAAATAAAAATTTTGGATCTAATAGCATTTGAAAGATATATAGAAAAAAGGTTTGGATTCAAAGAAACCATAATAAAAATAGAATATATTAAACTTCCACCTTTTACAATAATAGAAGAATGGAAAAATATAATTGAATACATTGCATATAAGTATCCATTAGCAAAAGCATTGCTAATGGGCAGTATAGTAAATGTAGATGGTAATAATGTAAATATCAATTTAGCTCTAAAAGGAAAAGACATATTAGAAACTAGACGATTTGATCAAATAATTGCAGAAACTATGATGAATTTATATAATCAAAAATGTAATGTGAAATTTGTAGAAAAGCCACTTGAAGATATAATGTTACATCTACAAGAACAAAACAAAAAATTAGAGGAAGAATATATCTTAACAATTAAAAATCAAGAAAAGGAAAGCAAGAAAGAAAAAATAGAGGAGAAAAAAGAAGAAATAAAAGAATCTCCTAAACAAGTTATAGAAGAGAAACAAGAAGAGAATAGCCCATTAATATATGGAAGAAGTGTAAAACTAAAGGAAACTTTAGTAAAAGTTGCAGATTTATCTGTTGATAGTGGACGTGTATTGTTAGATGGTGAAATACTAAATATAGATTCCAGAGAGCTTAAATCTGGCAAACTTTTAGCAATGTTTGATTTGTATGATGGAACAAGCACGATTACGTGCAAGGCTTTTTTGGAAAAAGAGAAAGCAAAGGAAATATTGGGAAAACTAAGTGGAGTCAGAGGTGTGAAAGTAGAAGGTACAGCACAATTTGACCCATTTGCAAAAGAACTTGGTGTTATTGCAAACACTATAATAGAAGGTAATGGAATTAAGCGCGAAAAAAGGGAAGACAATGCTCCTATAAAAAGAGTAGAATTACATATGCATACACAAATGAGCCAAATGGATGGAATGACTTCGGCAAAGGACTTGATAAAAAGAGCTGTAAAATGGGGAATGAAATCTATAGCGATAACAGATCATGGTGTTGTACAAGCCTTTCCAGAGGCACATAAATATTTGGAAAAAGACCATCCAGATATTAAAATTTTATATGGAGTTGAAGCATATTTAGCACCAGATAAAGTATCTCCAGTATCTTTTTCTAAAAATCAAAGTTTAGATAATACCACGTATTGTGTGTTAGACTTAGAAACTACTGGAATTTCTTTCAGAACAGAAAAAATAACAGAAGTCGGAATAATGAAAATAAGAAATGGAGAATTGCTTGATAGTTTTTCTTGTTTTGTTAATCCAGAAAAGCCAATACCCCAAAAAGTCGTTGAGGTAACTAACATTACAGATGATATGGTAAAAGATGCAGATACAATAGATAAAGTTTTACCTAAAGTGATTGAATTTATAGGAGATAGTGTTTTAGTAGCTCATAATGCAGACTTTGATATTGGATTTCTAAAATACAATGCAACAGCATTAGGATTAAAATTAAATAATACATACATGGACACTTTGAAGTTAGCAAAAGAATTATTTCCTCAGTATAAGAAATATAAGCTAGGTATTATTGCAGAAAATCTTGGTATAAAAGTTGATGTGGCACATAGAGCCTTAGACGATGTGGATACTACAGTAAAAGTTTTCAATATAATGTTAGATATGTTAAAAGAACAAGGAGTAAAAACATTAGATGACATTGACAAAAAAGAATCGGGAAAAGCAGACTATAAATCATTACAGACATATCATGCTATAATTATTGCGAAAGACTATGTAGGACTTAGGAACTTATATAAATTAGTTTCGTATTCACATTTAGATTACTTCTACAAAAAACCAAGAATATTAAAGTCTTTGTTTAAGAAATATTCTGAAGGATTAATATTAGGAAGTGCCTGTGAACAGGGAGAAATATACAGGGCAATTGTTGCAGGCAAGACAGATGAAGAAGTAGAAGAAATTGCAAATGATTATGATTATTTAGAAATTCAACCAAATGGCAATAATATGTTTATGGTTAGAAATGGAACTGTGGCAAACGTAGAAGCTCTACAAGAAATTAATAAAAAGATTGTAGAGATAGGAGAAAAACTACAAAAACCTGTTGTAGCAACATGTGATGTTCACTTTATGGATCCGCAAGATGAAATATACAGAAGAATATTAATGGCAGGACAAGGGTATGATGATGCAGATGAACAAGCTCCTTTATATTTAAGAACAACAGAGGAAATGCTTAAGGAATTTGAATATCTTGGCGAAGAAAAAGCATACGAAGTAGTAGTAACAAATACAAATAAAATTGCAGATATGTGTGAAAATATAAGCCCAATATCTCCAGAAAAATGTCCACCACATATTGAAGGTTGTGAGCAAACTATTAAAGATATAGCTTATAAAAAGGCACATGAACTATATGGAAATCCATTACCAGATATTGTAGAAGAAAGATTAAGTAAGGAATTGGATTCTATCATAAAAAATGGTTTTTCTGTTATGTATATTATTGCCCAAAAGTTAGTTTGGAAGTCAAATGAAGATGGATATATAGTAGGTTCAAGAGGTTCTGTTGGTTCATCATTTGCGGCATATGCAACAGGAATAACAGAGGTAAATTCTTTACCACCACATTATAGATGCCCAAAATGTAAACATTCTGATTTTACAGATTATGGATATGCATGTGGATATGATTTGCCAGATAAAGATTGTCCGGAATGTGGCGCTAAAATGGTAAAAGATGGAATAGACATACCATTTGAAACCTTCTTGGGATTTAATGGGGATAAGGAACCAGATATAGATTTAAATTTTTCAGGTGAATATCAAGCTAAGGCACATAGATATACAGAAGTAATATTTGGCAAAGGAACAACATTTAAAGCGGGAACAGTAGGTACAGTAGCAGATAAAACTGCATATGGATATGTAAAAAAATATTATGAAGAAAGAGGAATACCTGTTAATAATGCAGAAGTATTAAGGATAGCACAGGGATGTACAGGAATAAAAAGAACAACTGGACAACATCCAGGAGGAATCATAGTTGTTCCAAAAGGAAGAGAAATATATGAATTTACACCTGTTCAACATCCAGCTGATGATCCGAATTCGGATATAATAACAACACATTTTGACTATCACTCAATAGATCAAAACCTTTTAAAACTGGATATATTAGGTCATGATGATCCAACAATGATAAGAATGTTGTATGATTTAACAGGAATTGATCCAACTAAGGTTCCGCTTGACGATAAGGAAACAATGAGCATATTCAGTTCTACAAAGGCATTAGGAGTAACACCAGAGCAAATACATAGTGAAGTAGGTAGTTATGGTGTACCAGAATTTGGAACTAAGTTTGTAAGAGGAATGCTTGTAGATACTAAGCCTACAACATTTGACGAGTTGATACGTATATCTGGATTGTCTCATGGTACAGATGTATGGCTTGGAAATGCACAAAGCCTTATAGAAGAAGGAACCGTAACACTGAATGAAGCTATATGTTGTCGTGATGATATAATGATATATCTAATAAAAAAAGGAGTACCTCCAAATCATGCATTTAAAATAATGGAAACAGTGCGTAAAGGAAAGGCATTAAAAGACCCAGCTAAATGGGCAGAATATGTTGCAATGATGAAAGAAAACAAAGTACCAGAATGGTATATAAAATCATGTGAGAAAATTAAATATATGTTTCCTAAAGCACACGCAGCAGCTTATGTAACAAATGCCTTTAGGATAGCATGGTTTAAAGTGCATGAGCCAAAAGCTTATTACACAGCATTTTTCACAATAAGAGCAGACGAATTTGATAGTGATGTTATGTGTTATGGCAAGGAAAAAGTAAAGAATAAAATGAAAGAAATAGATTTACAGGGGAATGCGGCAACTACGAAAGATAAAAATATGTATGCAATACTAGAATTGGTACTTGAAATGTATGAAAGAGGAATAAACTTTTTACCAATTGACTTATACAAATCACATTCTACAAAATTTCAAATAGAGGATGAGGGAATTAGGCCTCCATTAAATAGTGTACCTGGATTGGGAACTGTAGCAGCTCAAGGTATAGAAACAGCTAAAAAAGATGGCAAGTTTATGTCTATAGATGATATGAAAATACGTTCTAAAATAGGTAATTCTGTTGTGGAATTATTAACTAAAATGGGATGCTTAAAGGGAATGAGTCAAAGTAACCAAATGAGTTTGTTTGGATAAAATAAGGAGAAGAAGATGCTAAATATAGAAGAAATATTTACAGTTAAGAATATAGTAATATATTTAATAAGCATTAATATAGTTACTTTTTTAGCAATGTTTATAGATAAAAAAAGGGCAGAAAAAGGAGAATGGAGAATAAAAGAATCAACCTTATTGGGATTGGCAATGTTGGGAGGCTCAATAGGTGGAATTACGGGAATGTATGTTTTTAGACACAAAACAAAAAAACTAAGATTCTCAGTGGGATTTCCTGTAATATTAATAACAGAAATTGTACTGGCAATTTATTTTGTGATTAATATGTAAACTCAACTTAATTCTACGGTTTTCATAAACAAACGACAAAAATCGACTGTGAATAAATAATGAAAATAAAGTGCCTATTTGTAGTTATTCACAGACTTATCCACATTATCCACAGTATTACAAAAGTCATATTTTGTAAACTAATTTGTAATAATAGTGTAACATAAGACAAAAAATGTAATAAAATGGAAATAAGAACGTAAAATTATTGTTGACTTTTGACTGATAAATTGGTAGAATTTAATAAGTTATATAAAGAGAGGAAGTATGCAAGATGGCTGATTTAACAATGGATAAGATAGTTAGTTTATGTAAAAATAGAGGATTCATTTTTCAAGGGTCAGAAATATATGGTGGATTAGCAAACACATGGGATTATGGACCTCTGGGAGCTAGATTAAAGAATTCAATTAAAGATACTTGGAGAAAAAGATTTGTTCAAGAAAGAAAAAGCAGTTATGAAATAGATGCGGACATACTAATGCATCCAAGAGTATGGGAGGCTAGTGGACATGTTGCAGGCTTTTCAGATCCACTATTAGACTGTAAAGAATGTAAAACAAGACATAGAGCAGATAATTTAATAAGCGACTTTAATCCAGATGCACATGCAGAGGGAATGACACAGGAAGAAATGCTAGCATATATTAATGAAAATAAAATTCCATGCCCAAAATGTGGTAAATGCAATTTTACAGATATAAGACAATTTAATTTAATGTTTCAAACATATAGAGGTGTAACAAACGACAGCAAAAGTACTATATACTTAAGACCGGAGAATGCACAGGGAGAATATGTTAATTTCTTAAATGTTCAAAGATCAACAAGAGCTAAACTACCATTTAGTATTGCTCAAATAGGTAAAGCATTTAGAAATGAAATTACACCCGGAAACTTTATATTTAGAACAATTGAGTTTGAACAAATGGAATTCCAAACATTCTGTAAAGAAGGTTCAGATGAAGAAATATACAACTATTTTAAAGAATATGGAAAAAAATACTACATGGATTTGGGCTTACCAGAAGAAAAACTAAGATTCCATGATCACGAGAAACTAGTTTTTTATGCTAAAGCAGCTTGTGATATTGAATATTTATTTCCTTCAATTGGTTGGGGCGAAATAAATGGAACTCATAATAGAACAAATTATGATTTATCAAGACACCAAGAGTTTTCTGGAATAAAACAAGAATATCTGGATCCAGAAACAAACGAGAAATTTATTCCATACATAATAGAGTCTACATATGGTTTAGATAGAACTGTATTAGCAGTATTATGCCAAGCATATGAAGAGGAAGAAATTGCAGAAGGAGATGTAAGAACTGTTCTGCATTTGCACCCAGCAATTGCTCCATATAAAATGGCAATATTACCATTATCTAAAAAATTAAGTGATAAAGCAAATGATTTATATACAAAACTTTCTAAGAAATTTATGTGCGACTATGACGAAGCAGGAAGTATAGGAAAAAGATATAGAAGACAAGACGAAGTTGGAACACCTTATTGTATAACGGTTGACTTTGATACATTGGAAGACAATACTGTAACAATAAGAGATAGAGATACAATGGAGCAAATAAGAATAAACATAAATGAAATAGAAAATTGGATGAAAGATAAATTCGAATTTTAATAACATTCTAAAGAAAAGTGAGGAAATTATATTGGAAGAGAAAAATACAGCAAATGCAAAACCTAAAATATCTTTTATGAAAAATGTTTTAATACTTATGTTTTCAGAAGTAGCCGTAAAAGTTATGGGACTTATTTATAAATTAGTAATAACTAATATTGAAGGATTTGGAGACACAGGGTTAGGCTATTATTCATCTGGTTACCAAATATACTCTTTATTATTAGCATTGTGCTCTATTGGAATTCCATCTGTAGTAAGCAAACTAGTATCGGAAAGACTGGCAATAAATGATAATGCAGGAGCGCAAAGAATTTTTAAAATAACTATGAAATTGTTTGCTGGAATAGGTTTATTCTTTTCTGTGACATTATTTTTATTTGCAGATTTAATAGCAACTAAAATACTAAATGTTCCGGATGTTAGTTATGTTTTAAAAGTACTTGCACCAGCAATAGTATTTGTTGCCGCATCTTCAGTATTTAGAGGTTATTTCAATGCACAAAGCAATATGAAACCAGCTAGTGTTTCCTACACATTGGAACAGTTTTTAAACTGTGTTTTAAGCATTACATTTGTGTATGCACTTATAGGCAAAGACGCATATATAATGGCTGCAGGAGGAAATCTATCAACAACGATATCTGTTATATTAACTTTTGTTTACATCTTTATATATTATAAAAGACATAAAATTAAGTATGCAGAAGAAGAATTAAAGAATTCTCCAGAATATAACAAAACAAGTAAACAATTGTTAAAAGCAGTATTAGCCTTTTCAATTCCTATTACAATAGGCTCTATAATATCAGTTATAACTTCTGTAATAGATACAACAACTGTTAGTAACTGTATACAAATAGCTTATTCGGGAATAATAAATAGTAAAGGGGCATTAGAACAATTGGCGATGCAAAAAGCGGGAATACTTTCAAAAGTAGACACATTAGTAAATTTACCGATTGCAATAAATATAGCGCTTTCTACGGCGTTATTACCGGCAATTTCACATTCAGTGGCGCAAAAAGATTTTGATACTACAAATAAAAGATTATCTTTTTCTGTATTTATATCAATTCTAATTATAATACCATGTGCAATTGGCTTTATAGTTTTAGCAGAGCCAATATTAAAATTGATATACCCATCTGCTTCTGATGGAGCTTGGGTTTTAAGACTTGCATCTATTTCTATGATATTTATAGCATTAAGCCAAACTATAAATAGTGGACTGCAAGGGCTTAGCAAAGTTTACATACCAGCAATTGCCTTGGCTGTTGGAGCTACGGTTAAACTTATTTTGAACGTTATTTTAATAAGTAATCCTTCAATAAATATATATGGAGCTCCAATAAGCTCTATAACATGCCAAATAATAGCATTTTGCATATCATATACATCATTAAAAAAATCTATAAAATTAAATATGGATTTTAAAAGAAATGTACTTAAACCAATCCTGGCTGGCCTAATTATGGGACTTGTAGTGTCTTTAAGTAATTATGGATTAAACCTAATTACTGGTAAAACAATTTCTACATTAATATCTATATTAATAGGCGTTGCTGTATATATAATATCGGTATTATTATTAAAAATATTAACAAAAGAAGATATATTTATGCTTCCTTTTGGAGCAAAGATATACAATATATTAGAAAAAAAGAAAATATATATGTAAATTAAACTAAAAGAGGAAAAATATAATGGAGAAGATTAAATATTTGTTTAAAAGAATATTAAAATTAGACTATTCAAATATGATAAAAATAGCAAAGGCCGTTTCAAAAAAGACTAATAAAAATCTTTTGTTTGTCTTATTTGATATGACAAAATGTGGACTAAAATATCAAGCAGGATATTACGACTATCAAGAATTTGAATTTTATAACCTAAATAAAGAACAAAGGGAAACATATTTAACAAGAGGAAAAAATAATGAAATAATTAAGAAATTCAATGATAAATCAAAATTTTATATATTTGACAATAAAGAAGAAATGTATAAGATTTATAACAAATTCCTAAAAAGACAATGGATGGTTTTAAATGAAAATAATTATAATGATTTTCTTGACTTTTTTAAACAAAATAAAGTAATTATAGTTAAACCGATAGACGGCGAAGGTGGCAAGGGAATTGAAAAATATGAATATATAAATGATGAAGAATCTAAAATAGTATATAGTAGTTTATTATTTAAGAAACAATTATTGGTGGAGCAATGTATAAAACAACATCCAGATATGAATAAACTTTATAACAAATCTGTAAACACATTAAGGATGTTTACATTTTATAAGGATGGACAAGCGTACTTTTTACAAGCAATACTAAAAGTTGGAAATGGTGGTGTAGTAGATAATTTTTCAAGTGGTGGAATGTACACTTATGTAGATGACGAGGGAACTGTTTATGCAGAAGCAATTGACCAAATGGATAATAAGTATTATAAACATCCAATATCAAATGAAACTATAGTAGGCTTTAAAGTACCTATGTTCAAAGAGGCTGTGGGCATGGTAAAAGAAGCAGCTAAGGTGGTACCAGAAATGGGATATATTGGATGGGATGTGGCAATTTCAGAGGATGGACCTGTATTAGTAGAGGGGAATTGCTATCCTGGAGTTTTCCAAGTAAAATCGAGTTTAGTAGAAAAAAAAGAAGGAATAATACCAAAATATAATAAAGTTATGCAAATTTTCGGAAACTGTTATAATGCTAATAACTCAACCATACAAAGGAACAATTTTAATTGACCATCCTATGAGGGATAAACTATATTTAATGAAATTTAAAAAAAATATTTACTTTTTTTACATTTTTGGATATAATATTGATGTTTCAAATTATTTGAGACATCAATTTTATTTATGATTTTATTTTTTTAATAAAATATAAAAATTTAATAGGAGGTTTTTTATGAGTCACAAGTATGTTTACTTATTTAAAGAAGGAAATGCAGGCATGAGAGAACTACTAGGTGGAAAAGGTGCAAATTTAGCAGAAATGACAAACTTAGGATTACCAATACCACAAGGATTTACAGTTTCAACAGAAGCTTGTACAAAATATTATGAAGATGGAGAAAAAATTTCTAAAGAAATTGAAGAAGAAATCTTTGAAAATCTAAAAAAATTAGAAGAAATTACGGGAAAAACATTAGGAGATGTAGAAAATCCTTTATTAGTATCTGTACGTTCAGGAGCTAGAGCATCTATGCCTGGAATGATGGATACAATATTAAACTTAGGTTTAAATGATAATGTTTTAAAGGGAATGGCAGAAAAGAATGAAAGATTTGCATATGACAGCTACAGAAGATTTATTCAAATGTTTAGTGATGTTGTTATGGAAATACCAAAACCATTCTTTGAAAAAATAATAGATAAAAAGAAAGAAGAAAAAGGTGTTAAACTAGATACAGAATTAACAGCAGAAGATTTAAAAGACTTAGTTGCGCAATTTAAAGCAATATATAAAGAACAAAAAGGTGAAGATTTCCCTCAAGATTCAAGAGTTCAATTAATGGAAGCTGTAAAAGCTGTATTCAGAAGTTGGAATAATGCAAGGGCAATAACATATAGAAGATTAAATGATATACCAGGAAGCTGGGGAACAGCTGTTAACGTACAAGAAATGGTATTCGGAAATATGGGAGATGACTGTGGAACAGGTGTTGCATTTACACGTAACCCAGCTACAGGAGAAAACAAATTATTTGGTGAATACTTAATGAATGCACAAGGTGAAGACGTTGTTGCAGGTATAAGAACACCACAACCTATAGAACAATTAAAAGAAACAAACCCAAAAGCATATGAAGATTTTGTTATGTATTCTCAAAAATTAGAAAAACATTACAAAGATATGCAAGATATGGAATTTACAATTGAAAGAGGAAAACTATTCTTCTTACAAACAAGAAATGGTAAAAGAACTGCAAATGCTGCATTACAAATAGCTGTTGATTTAGTAAATGAAGGAATGATAACAGAAAAAGAAGCTGTTTTAAGAGTAGAACCAAATCAATTAGATCAATTATTACATCCAAATTTTGATCAAGCTGCATTAAAAGCTGCAAAAGTAGTTGCTAAAGGCTTAGCTGCATCACCAGGTGCTGCAACAGGAAAAGTAGTATTTACAGCAGATAAAGCTGTTGAAATGTATGAAGCAGGAGAGAAAGACCTTATATTGGTTAGATTAGAAACATCTCCAGAAGATATTGATGGAATGAATGTATGTCATGGTGTTCTTACAGTTCGTGGAGGTATGACATCACATGCTGCAGTTGTTGCACGTGGTATGGGAACTTGCTGTGTAGCAGGTTGTGGAGAAATAATTGTAAATGAAGAAGAAAAATATTTCACATTACCTGATGGCAGAAAAGTTGCAGAAGGAGAATGGATTTCACTAGATGGATCAACAGGAAACGTATATGGGGAAAGAATAGAAACAGTTCCTGCATCAGTTTCTGGAAACTTTGCAAAATTAATGGGATGGGCAGATCAATACAGACAATTAAAAGTTAGAACAAATGCAGATACACCAAGAGATGCTAAACAAGCATATGAATTTGGAGCTGAAGGTATAGGATTATGTAGAACAGAGCATATGTTCTTTGCACCAGATAGAATTGCCGCAATAAGAGAAATGATAGTATCTAAAACTCCAGAACAAAGAGTAAAAGCTTTGGCGAAAATACTTCCAATGCAAAGAGGAGACTTTGAAGGATTATATAAAGAAATGAAAGGTTACCCTGTAACAATAAGATTCTTAGATCCACCTTTACATGAGTTTGTTCCACATGATGATGAAGATATAAGAGCATTAGCAAAAGAAATGGGATTAACATTTGAAGAATTAAAAAATATAGTAGAAGGATTACATGAATTTAACCCAATGATGGGACATAGAGGATGTCGTCTTGCTGTAACATATCCTGAAATTGCAGAAATGCAAACAAGAGCTGTTATAGAAGCTGCTATAAATGTAAATAAAGAAGGAATGAATGTTGTTCCAGAAATAATGATTCCATTAGTAGGAGAAGTTAAAGAGTTAAAATATGTTAAAGATATAGTTACTAGAGTTGCAGACGAAGTAATTAGAGAAGCAGGAGTAGAACTAAAATATCTAGTTGGAACAATGATTGAAATACCAAGAGCAGCATTAACAGCTGATGAAATAGCAAAAGAAGCTGAATTCTTCTCATTTGGTACAAATGACTTAACACAAATGACATTTGGATTTAGCCGTGATGATGCAGGTAAATTCTTAGGAGATTACTATGCAAAGAAAATATATGAATCAGATCCATTTGCTAAATTAGATCAAGTAGGTGTTGGAAAATTAATAGAAATGGCTGTAAAGATGGGAAGAGCAACAAGACCAGATATTCACTTAGGAATATGTGGCGAGCATGGAGGAAATCCCGCATCAGTTGAATTCTGCCAAAGAGTAGGATTAGACTATGTATCTTGTTCACCATACAGAGTGCCAATCGCAAGATTAGCTGCTGCACAAGCCGCAATAAAATATCCTAGATAAATAACCCAAAAGGACGTAAATATTACGTCCTTTTAGTATTATTAAAGTAATCTATAAAAAATGTAGGAGCGATTTTTGTCGCCCGCACTTTGAAGATTCTAAACCTCTATTTTACATTTAAAGTTCTATTTTAGGTTCATACATTTCTAACCACATATTAACTTGGCACAAATAGGCCATAAGCTGAGGTCCTGTCATCAACTGTCCAAACCATGGTCTAGAAAATGATTTTCCATCTGTATTTAAAATCTCCCAAACATATTCTTTATTAAATAAAGTATTAATAGGAGCATCAGGCTGTTTCATTATATTGGTAAGCATTTCTTTTACTTTGTTTAAATATGTTGGGTTATGGGTTTTAGGATAAGGACTTTTCTTTCTATCAACTATTTCAGAAGGTAAACTATCTTTCATAATATATCTTAACAATCCCTTTTCTCTACCATTTAAAGCTTTTATTTCCCAAGGAATGTTCCATACATATTCTACAATTCTATAATCACAAAACGGAACTCTCATTTCAAATCCATTATACATACCCATTCTATCAGCACGTTCCAATAAAGTTTGCATAAACCAATTTAAAGTCAAATGAGAGATTTTCTTTTTTTCTAATGTTTCTTTAGAGTCACTACCAATTAAACTTACTTCATTAAGGCTTTCATTATATCTATAATCAATATATGCTTTTAAATCTACTTTTTCACTAATTTGGTTATTAAGCAAAGTCTGTCTTTCTTGTATTGCAATAGACCAAGGGAATGTATTACTACTTAAAGCATCTTCTCTAAAGAACCATGGATAACCAGCAAAGATTTCATCTGCACATTCGCCAGTAAGGGCAATAGATGCTTCTGGTTTTACATTTTTGCAAAATAATAATAATGAAGAATCTATGTCGGCCATTCCAGGAACATCACGAGCAATCATTGCCGCTTCTAGAGCATCTGCTAATTCAGGAGTATCTAAAACTATGTTGTGATGTTCTGAATATAGCCTTTTACTCATTAATTCTATATAGTAATTATCTGAATTGGGCTGAAAATCGCTTTTAACAAAGTTCTTATCATTATCCACATAATCTACCGAATACGTATCTAATGGCTTTAAATCATTAACCTTATAATAATTTGCGGCATATAAGGAAATAATACTAGAGTCTAATCCACCAGAAAGAAAAGAGCATACTGGTAAATCGGAAATTAGTTGTTTTTTTATACTATCTTCTAACAAATACTTTATGGTTTCGCAAGTTTTACCTAAACTGTCAGTATGAGGCTTGCTTATCAACTTCCAATAACTTTTAGAATGGAAACCTCCATCGTTATAAATACCATAGTGTGCAGGTTTTATCTCATAAATATCTTTAAAAACGGTTACTCCTGGAGTGTGAGCTGGACCAATTCCAATTAATTCACATATTCCCATGGAATCCATTTTGGGATTAACATTAGGAAACTGAAACAATGCTTTAATTTCCGAAGCGAAAACAAAAGTATTATTTATAATTGTATAATAAAAAGGCTTGATGCCAAAATGATCTCTAGCAATGAATAGAGAATTTTGATTTTTGTCAAAAATAGCAAAAGCAAAAACACCATTTAATTTATTAACAAAACTTTCTCTAAAATGAATATAACCTTTTAAAATTACCTCTGCATCAGAATTTGTAGAAAAACAGAAATCATATTGTTCAAGTTCAAGTTTTAATTCCTTCAAATTATAAATGTTTCCATCATACACAATAACATATGTATTTCCCTCAAAATTAAAACTTATGGGTTGATTGTCGCCACATAAAATAGTTCTAAAACCTAAAGCAATATTGTCACCAATATAGTACCCATCTTTGTCAGAACCTCTATGCATAAGTTTATTATTCATATTCATCAAAATCTCTTGTGAATTCATAATTTTTTCTTTGACGTTAAAAAATCCTACAATACCACTCATTTTACAAAATCCTTTCAAAAATATCTATAAATATTATATGCAATAAAAATAGATTGTATGTCTGTTACAAAAAAAGGAACGTCCCTAAAGTGACAAAATTTGTTGCTTAATTTTGTTTTTATATGTATAATATACACGAGGTGAATATAAGCAATGGTTATAGGAATAGAGGGTTTGGTCGGTGCTGGTAAAACTTCTATATGTAGAGAACTTTTAAATATAATTCCAAATGCTGTATTACTGCATGGTGGAAATTTATATAGAGCAATTGTCTATGCTTTACTACAAGAGGAAAAAAATATTTTAAAATTAAAATTCAAATTAAAAAAAATAGATATAAAAAGATTAATGGAGAAGTACAAAATTGACATTAAGATGGAAAATAATGAGTCTGTTGTATATATAGATGGAATAAAAATAAGCGAAGAGGAACTGCAATCTAAAGCTTCATCATTGGCTGTTTCTATAGTTGGTGGTTTGGCAGATAATACCAGATTATTTGAATATGCAAAAGAATATATAGATAATTTAAAGTCAGAGTATAATGTTATAGTATCTGGAAGAGCTCTAATGGAGATATATCCTAAACAGGATTATCATATTTTTATTACAGCAGATTTAGAGGAACGTGTAAAAAGAAAATGCATACAATATAACGGATATGAATTAGAAAAAGAAGTGAGAAAAAATATAATTAAAAGGGATAAATTACAAAAGTTAGCAGGATTTTATAAAATATATCCTAATACAATTACTGTTGATGTGACAGAGTGTAAAAGCGCAAAAGAATCAGCTGAGAAAGTATATAGTATATTTTGTGAAGAAGGAGTAAAAAATAATGGAGTACATTAATAATAAATTAGAAGAATTTAAAAGATATATAAAAGCTAAAAATGTTGCAATAATAGGATTAGGAGTAAGTAATATACCATTAATAAATTACCTATATAATTTAGGTGCCATAATTACTGTATTTGACCAGAAAACTGAAGCAGAGTTGAATGAAGAAGCATTGGAAAATGTAAAAGCAAAAGGATTTAATATAATTACGGGAAAAGAATGTTTAAAGGAAGTACAAGGATTTGACATTATATTTCGTTCTCCTAGTGCTCTTCCAACAATTCCAGAATTAGTTGAAGAGGTTGAAAGAGGTGCTATACTAACATCAGAAATAGAGATGCTTTTAAAATTAGCCCCTTGCAAAGTAATTGGAGTAACTGGAACAGAAGGAAAGACCACAACTACTTCTATCATTGCCGATATTATAAAAAAAGCAGGATATAATTGCTACTTAGGTGGTAACATTGGTAAACCTATATTTGTGGAAATAGACAATATAAAACCAGAAGATGTTATTGTTATAGAACTAAGTAGTTTTCAATTAATGGATATGGATGTGAGTCCAGAAATTTCAATAGTAACCAATATATATCCAGATCATCTAAATGTACATAAATCATATGAAGAGTATCAAGATGCTAAGAAAAATATTTTTAAATATCAGACTGAAAATGGACTTTTAATTTTGAATAAGGATAATGATATTACATATAGTTTTAGTAAGGAAGCCAATGGCAAAGTTATATTATTTAGTAGCAAGGAAAAATTGGAAAATGGATACATATATGATAGAGATGATGAAACAATAAAGTTTTGTAAAGACGGAATAAGAAGACATATACTAAAAAGAACAGATATAAAATTAAGAGGCATACATAATTACGAAAATATTTGTGCAGCATTAGCTGCTACTGCTCCTTTAGTAAGCATAGAAAAGCAAACAGAAGCAATAAAATCATTTAATGGTGTTGAACATAGACTAGAATTTGTAAGAGAATTAGACGGAGTAAAATACTACAATGATTCAATAGGAACGAGTCCAGCAAGTACAATAGCAGGATTAAATGCATTTGACGAAAATATTATTTTATTAGCTGGTGGTTCAGATAAAGGATTAGATTACAAAGAGGTTGGAGAAAATATTGCTAGAAAGGTTGGAATATTAATTTTAACCGGTCCGACAGCAGAAAAAATAGAAGATGCAACTTTAAAAGCAAAAAATGGAGAAAATGTAAAAATATATCACTGCGAAAACTTAAAAGAAGCAGTAGAATTATCTAAAAATGTTTCTACACCAGGTGATGTAGTACTTTTATCTCCAGCGAGTGCTAGTTTTGATGCGTTTAAGAACTTTGTAGAAAGAGGTATTAAATTTAAAGAATTAGTAAATAATCTTAAATAGTAACTAATTTTATTAATAATACATATTATATCTTGAATAAAAAAGGAGGTATAATATGTATTATTCTAATTATGAAGACTATATGAGAATGGTTTTAGGTTACCCGATGGAAAATACCAATTCTACATATAGAAATGATAATAATTGGTATTCTGCACAAAATAATGTAAATTCTTTAATATCTAATCCAGAAGAGCTTTATCCAGAAATATATAGAAAAATAAATCCTGCAGTATGTCAAATGTGTGATAAAAATGTTGAGCCATTAACTAAAGAATTATTAGAACAGATGACGGAACAAATATATAATACAGTTGAAGGAGATGTTAATACAGTAGTAAATATAAATGTAGAGGCGGGAAAAAGAGTAGACAATAGAGGAATAAAGGAACCTGCAAAAGCAGAAGTTAGAGAAAAAAGACAAAGAATAAATAATCCGCTTCTAAGAGATTTAATAAGAATATTAATATTAAATAGAATTTTAGGAGGAAATCGTCCGCCAATGCCACCTCCACGACCACCATTTCCAGGAGGGCAAGGAAGACCACCAAGAATGCCATTTACAAATAATCCATATGTAATTTAAAAAAATTTCCAATATATGCAAAATATCTTTGCATATATTTTTTTTATTTGTTAATAATAATATTATTATTTCTCATAAATTTATGAAAGGTGGTATATTATGAAAGTAAGAGAGTGTATGTGTAATAATGTTACATGGGTAAAACCTACTGATTCTGTATGTAATTGTGCAAAATTAATGAGCAATAATCATATTGGATGTATTCCAGTATGCGACGATTCACAAAACGTAGTTGGAATAGTTACAGATAGAGATATAATACTAAGAGGTGTGGCTTGTGATAAAGATGCAAAAAATACGCCTATAAGTGAAATAATGACTTGCAAAGTTTGTTCTTGCACACCAGACACTCATGTAAAAGAAGCGCAAAATATGATGAAAGAAAATCAAATACGCAGAATACCAGTTATGGAAAATAATAAAATAGTTGGAATACTTACATTGGGTGATTTAGCTGCAAATCCTGATGTAAATAATTCGGAAGTTACAAACACATTAGAGGATATTTGTAATTGCAATAAGAAAAATGCAGAATAGAAGTATTGATTTATGGGTAAGAACCTTTACTTGCCCATAAATCAATAAATAATGCAAAAGGAGTACATATATGGTAATAGATATGAATTATTGGAGAAAAGTAATAAAAAGAATATTTATTTTCTTTTTAACAATAATAGGGGTATGGTTAGGCTTTAAATTGTCAGTATTTTATATGCCATTTTTAATTGCTTTTATTATATCCTTACTTTTAGAACCAATTATAAAAGTGTTGATGAGAAAAACTAAATTAAAGAGAAAGACAAGTGCTATTATTGTTTTTATTTTAGCGTTTTCTATAATAATAGGATTGCTTACATGGGGAATAGCGACACTTATCTCGGAAATTTCAAATATATTAGGAAATATTAATCAATTTTTAGATAAAGGATATTCCTTTATACAAAATACAATAAAAAGTTTTAATTTTGATAAAATTCAGATATCAGAACAAGTGAAAGCCACATTGCAAAGTTCTGCAACCGAGTTCTTAGGAACAATTACAGAGTGGGCCAAAAATGTATTAACATCAGCAATGGGCTTTATAACGTCTATCCCAACAATAGGCATATATGTTGTAATTACCTTTTTAGCTTTATATTTTATATGTGTAGATAAGGTATATATGTTGGATCAATTAGAGCATCATCTACCCAAAACATGGGTAAAAAAAATAGGTATTCATATAAGAGAATTGATAAAAACATTAGGCAAATATTTAAAAGCACAGGCAATCTTAATTTTAATTTCTTTTGTTATATCTCTAATTGGACTGTATATATTTCATTTTATGGGGTGGGGAATAAAGGTACCGCTGATTGCTGCATTGGGGATAGGATTTGTTGATGCTTTACCAATATTTGGCTCTGGAACTGCTATGTTACCATGGGCAGTATGGTGTGCAGTAAATGGAAACTTGAAATTGGCTATTGGATTACTAGTTTTATGGGCAATTATGAGTATAGTAAGGCAATTCATAGAGCCAAGAATAGTAAGCGGACAGATAGGGATACATCCAATATTTACTTTAATAGCAATGTATACTGGTTTCAAAATTCTGGGAGTAATAGGAATGCTATTAGGACCAATAATATTAATAGTATTAGAAAATATATTTGCAACAATGATAGATGACGGAGTATTTAAATCTATTTTTGATAGATAAAACCACCTCTACAAAACTGTAGAAGTGGTTACAAAATTATCATCTGGTGGATATACATACTCTTCAGAAGGATTAGATGCTTTATTTATTTTGGTAATCTTAATAACTGGAATTTCTCCATGGTAATTGCCTTTGGTAATTGTTCCTTCTATTTCTATCCATTCATTGTCTGCATAATTTTTAATTTCTGGGGAGGAACATAAAAAGCCAACTACTACAGCTTTATAATCTGAAGAAATTATCATATTTCTGCCAAGAACAAATTGATCTTCTGAAAAATCATATAATCTGTAAACAAAACCTGTAAATTTAATATTTTGACCAACGTATAGGTCTAAATTATCATGAACATTTTTTAAAACATTAGTATAGTTAGAACTATTTAATTCATACAACTCACATTTTTTCAAGGAATCATTTGTTTTAAATGTACTTTTACTTACAAGAGTGAAACAAACGTATATAATAAGCAAAGAAATTGTTACTATAAGTATTCCTAAAATCGTTTTAGAGATTTTATCTCCATTTAATTTAAAATTATAAATAAACATTACAAATCCCCTTATATATAAAATTTTCTTAGTAAATAATTATGTTTTAAAAGTAAATATATGCTATAAAAGACTAAATTTAATTTGTAAATTATGGATGGCTTTGATATTAATGCTAGACTTTTAGGACGGTTTGTGATATATTATGATAGATAATAAATAGGAAGGAAGTATAATAAGAATATGTTCGGAAAAATTTTTAAAAGCTACAGTGAAAAAGAAGTAAAAAGGATTATGCCAACAGTTGAAAAGATTAATGAATTAGAGCCTGAAATTTCTAAATTATCTGACTCGGAATTGAGAAATAAAACAAATGAATTTAAAGATAAATTAAAAAATGGTAGTTCATTAAATGATATATTACCAGAAGCTTTTGCAGTTTGTAGAGAGGCTTCAAAAAGAGTATTAGGAATGAGACATTTTGATGTTCAATTAATAGGAGGAATTATATTACATCAAGGAAGAATAGCAGAAATGAAAACAGGTGAAGGTAAAACTTTAGTTGCTACATTACCTGTATATTTAAATGCTTTAACAGGCGAAGGAGTGCATGTTGTTACTGTTAATGATTATTTGGCTAAAAGAGATAGTGAATGGATGGGAAAATTGTATAGATTTTTAGGTTTATCGGTTGGCTTAGTTATATCTGGAATGAATCCAAAAGCTAAGAAGGAAGCATATGCGTGTGATATTACTTATGGCACTAACAATGAATATGGTTTTGACTATTTAAGAGATAATATGGTTATATATAAAGATCAACTTGTTCAAAGAAAATTGAATTTTGCAATAGTTGATGAGATTGATAGTATTTTAATTGATGAAGCACGTACTCCTCTTATAATTTCTGGTAGAGGAAAGCAATCATCGGATTTATACAAAAAAGCTGATAAATTTGTAAGAAAGTTAATCCCAAAAGTTATAGTAGAAGAAGATGCAAAAAACTTTGTACAAGCAGAGGATAACGAGAATTATGACTATATAGTAGACCTAAAAGCAAAATCAGCTTCGCTAACACAAAAGGGTATAAAAAAAGCTGAAGAAGAATTTGGATTAGAGAATTTTAATGATATAGAAAATTCTGAAATTGTTCATAATGTAAATCAAGCTCTTCGTGCACATGGTGTTATGAAGAAAGATATTGATTATATTGTTAAAGATGGTGAAGTTTTAATTGTTGACGAATTTACAGGACGTATTATGTATGGTAGAAGATATAACAATGGATTACATCAAGCTATAGAAGCAAAAGAAAATGTAAAAATAGCAGATGAATCTAAAACACTTGCAACAATAACATTCCAAAACTATTTTAGAATGTATAGTAAATTATCTGGTATGACAGGTACTGCTATGACAGAAAAGGATGAATTTGAAGAAATATATAAATTGGATGTTATTGCGATACCTACAAACAAAGAAATGATTAGAAAAGATAATTCTGATATTATATTCAAAAATGAAAATGGTAAATTTAGAGCAGTTATAAATGATATCAGGCAAAGTCATGAAAAAGGTCAACCAGTTTTAGTTGGTACAATTTCGATAGAAAAATCCGAAAAATTAAGTGAACTATTAAGAAAAGAAGGAATAAAGCACGAAGTTTTAAATGCAAAATATCATGAAAAAGAAGCGGAGATTATAGCACAAGCTGGTAAATATGGTGCAGTTACTATAGCAACAAATATGGCTGGACGTGGTACTGACATTATGCTTGGTGGAAACAGTGAGTATTTAGCAAAAGAGGAAATGAGGAAATTAGGATATTCAGAAGAACAGATAAATCAAGCAACAGCATTTAATGAAACAGATGATCAAGAAATTATCGCTTCTAGAAATAAGTTTAAGGAATTACAAAATAAATATAATTCATTGATAAAAGAAGAAAAGGAAAAGGTAATAGCAGCAGGTGGTTTAAAGATAATTGGTACAGAAAGACATGAATCTAGAAGAATTGATAATCAGTTAAGAGGACGTAGTGGACGTCAGGGAGATCCTGGAGAATCTAGATTCTATATTGGGCTTGATGATGACTTAATGAAAATATTTGGTGGAGAGACAATTACAAAATTGTATGATACTTTAGGTGCCGATGAAAATATGCCAATAGAATCTAAGTTGATTTCAAATTCAGTTGAATCTGCACAAAGAAGAGTAGAAGGAAGAAACTTTAGCATTAGAAAAAATGTATTAAATTATGATGACGTAATGAACACTCAAAGAGAAATAATATATAAACAAAGACGTGAGATTTTAGATGGAGAGGATTTAAAGGGAAATGTATTAGGCATGATAAAGTCTTTAATAGAAGATATAGCTACTCCATATTTTGCAGATGAACATATAAATAAAGAAGGTTTATTACAAGAATTGAATGCTAATTTAACAATTACAGAGTTGAATTCTTTACAAAAACCAGATGTGCATTTAAAAGAAGTTATAGAGGAAGCGGTAGAAAAAGCAACAGCTATTTATGAAGAAAGAGAGAATGAAATCGGTTCAGAAGAATTAAGAGAGTTAGAAAGGGTAGTAACATTAAAAGTTGTTGACGAAAAATGGATGGATCACATAGATAATATGGATGAATTAAAAGACGGTATCGGCTTACGTGCATATGGTCAAAAGGATCCAGTAGTACAATATAGAATAGAAGGATTTGATATGTTTGACCAAATGGTATTAGACATAAAAACCGATGTAGTCAAATTTTTAATGTATGCAAGAAAAAGAGAAGGAGACATAAAAAGAGAAGAAACTGTTAAAATAACGGGAGAAGGATTACAAAATTCAGCAATTAATAATTTAGATGGAACAATGGCTCCAAAAACATCAACTCCACAAAACCAAACAGTTATAAATAATGAGCCAAGAATAGGAAGAAATGACCCATGTCCATGTGGAAGTGGTAAGAAATATAAAAACTGCTGTGGTAAAAACGCATAAAATCAATACTTTCAGAGATTAGAGTAATTTACATAAATATGAAAACAACCCAAATTGTTTGCATTTTGTTTGCAAATTGTTTTCATACAAGTAAGTAAAAACTCTAGAACTATCTAAAATAAAGACTTTTCGGGTTGCAAACAAACTAAAAACAAATATAAAAAGTGTTATCATTCGTGGTAACGCTTTTTTTGTTTACCTTCGTGGAAGGAGGTATAAATGTGAAATGTCGAATGTAACAATTCAAAAAAGAGGAAAGTACTATCAATATAAGTTTGAAACTGCAAAGATTGATGGTAAAAGAAAATTTTCAAGCAAGTCTGGATTTAGGACTAAAGCTGAAGCAGAAAAGGAGGGGATAAAAGCCTATAACGAATATATGAATACTGGGCATGATTTTACACCAAGTGATATGAGTTATTCTGATTTATTAGATTATTGGTTAGAAAAGCATTGTTATATTAATCTAAAATATCACACAATAGAAGCATATAGCAGTATTATAAAAAATCATATAAAGCCCAATATAGGTCATTTTCGAATTTCTCAAATTACTAGATCAACCTTACAAGACTTTATAAATAAAATGTACATAGATAAATCATTTAGTAAGAATTTTCTTAATAATATAAAGAAAGTTATAAAAGGCTCATTCACTTTTGCTTATGAAAATGATTTTGTAAAGGTAAATCCGTCCATTGGAATTAAATTACCTAAATATGATATTCCTCCAGATGATCCAGCACATATTTTTACAAATGAAGAAATAAATATGATACTTAATAGGTTTAAGAATAATCATTGTGTATATTATGCATTTTTAACTGCTTATTGCACAGGACTTCGAATTGCAGAAGTATTTGCACTTACTTGGAATGATATAGATTTTAGGAATAAAACAATTAGTGTAAATAAAAACATACTAAAAAAGAATCAAGTAGGTGGAACAAAGAAAAGACACATAAGTGGGAACTCAACAACAGTATGGTATTTTGGAACTTGCAAGACTCAAACAAGTTATAGAACTATTCCTATTGGAGAAACATTATTAAATGCTCTTAAAGAGTATAAGAAAGAACAAGAAGAAAATA
>OGRO01000608.1_pt1 | contig 33574 bp, 28 predicted proteins | sample 1553451 | NCBI WGS metagenome assembly OGRO01 (sample SAMEA2580021, study PRJEB22360) | human gut metagenome | reverse complement strand
GTCGCCATATCGTCCAGTCGCCATATCGTCCAGTCGCCATTATTATTCTTGGGAAAATACAGCTTTACGTCCTGATTCGCTTTCTTTTTGAAATTCGGAAACCCAGACGTACCAGAGAAGAACCGCCGAAATGCCTGTTCAGCGTTTACTAAGGCTTTCTTACGTGCCTTAGAGCCGCACTGATCAATCCATGGCAGTTCCTTTTTCAGCTTATGATTAACATACTTGTCAAAATCGTTGGCAGTAACAAAACGTTTCTGTTTTTCGTCAAGCATGCCACGCCGATAGAACGAATGATTTTGGTTTTCTGTCCTTCAGTGGGGGCTATCTCCGTTTTGAACGCCTTTAGCAATAGTCTCATCCCCCCTCAATCTGTTTTTTGTATTTTCGTAAGCCATACAGCCTACATGAAAATACATGAAGAATACTTACTGTCCCAGCGTTGAAGTGTCTTGACTGTGCCATTGAGAAACTCTGCAAATTCTTTAGGCTTGTAACTAGTAATATTTGATGTGTTCATGGCTTTAACCTCCATAAACACATTGTATCACCAATATACATATTGGCCTATAAAATCAGATACTTGATATCTCCTCCTTTTGCTCTATTGTACTAAAGAGGGGGACAGGGTTTCAAGGTTTGGCGCCGATAAGCAAGGGCCAAGAGGGAAAGCGGAGCCTGAAGGCTACGGCAAGAAAACGTTGACTGAAGAATCTCGCCCGCACCATTTTCGCGCCTCCCTTTCCCAATAAAAAAATCCCACAGTCCTAAGACCATGGGATTTCTTCCTCGGAAAATTAAGCCTTTTCTTCCATCTTTTCCTTGTAAGCTTCTTTTGCTTCTTCTCTAGCTTCAGCAGCAGCTTCTTTAGCTTCTGCAGCTTTTTCAGCAGCGATAGCAGCATTTACGTTTGCGTTCAGACGGGATTTTTTACGAGCAGCAGCATTCTTGTGGATCACGCCTTTTTTAGCAGCGCTGTCAATGATGCTTACAGCAGCACGAAAAGCTTCGTCTTTATTTTCAGAGTTAGCAGCAGCGACAGCCTTCTTGATAGCGCCGTGAATCTGGGATTTAACAGCAGCGTTAGCAGCTTTCTTAGCAGCGTCCTGTCTCATGCTTTTCATATTGGATTTAATCTGTGGCAATGGTTTCACCTCCCGTCTGCATTATTCATACCAAAGTATTTTATCATAAAGGACGAGTGATAGCAAGGTCGTTTGGAAAGAAAATTTAGAGAAACGGTTCCTGCAGGCCCTATGGGTGCAGCGCATGGTGCGGATATACGGCAAAATTCCTTTCCTAGAAACGGCGCCTCTGTTCCTTTATGCGTTATGCACCATCCGCTCGCCTTCCTATAAAAAAGGACATGCGATCTCTCACACGTCCTTTTCATGCTCTTACAGCGTCAGCGCTCTTTCGAAATGTTCCTTCAGGACTTTGATAGAAGCCTGGAGTTCCGCATTTTCTTCATCCGTCAGATGGAGCTCGATGATGTCTTCTACGCCATCCTTGCCGATCTTGACCGGTACAGAAGCGAAGCTGTCTTTGATGCCGTACGGGCCATCGAGGTATACAGAGACCGGCAGCACCTTGTGTTCATTGTGGTAGATCGCACGGACCAGTTCTGCCGTTGCGGACGTGACACCGAATTCCGTGCAGCCCTTGGTCGTATTTTCCACATAGCCTTCACGGTGTACCTTTTCCAGGATGACATTCTTCGGATCCATCTTGTAAAGCTCCGGCTTTTCAGCGAGCAGTTCATCCAGCTTCTTGCCGGCGACCGTGACATGGCTCCACGGGATCATGCTGGAGTCCCCGTGTTCACCCAAGAGGTACGCCGTGAGCGAGCGGCGGTTGATCTTCAGCTGGTCAGACAGCTGGTACTGCAGACGAGCGGAGTCGAGCGCCGTGCCGGAGCCGATGATTTTATTCTTCGGATAGTCCAGCTTGTACTGGATATATTCTGCGATGATATCGCATGGATTGGAGATCGAGATGATGATCCCGTCAAAGCCGGACTTTTCGATGAGCGGCAGGAATTCCTTCGTCGTCGCGATGCCGCCATCCATCATATCAAGGCGGGTCTGTCCCGGCAGACGAGGCTTGCCGGATGCATTGATCATGATGTCTGCATCCTTCATGTCATCGATCGTACCTGCATACGCTTCGAAATGATGCGGCTGGTAGCTGACCGCATCCATCAGGTCGAGGGATTCGCCCATCGCCTTGTCATTATTCACGTCGTAGAAAACGACTTCATCCGCCAGCCCCTGTACCGCGAGCTGCAGTCCCAGATGAGAGCCGACATTGCCGGCACCGATGATTCCTACTTTTCTTGTCTTGATTGCCATATTCTTCTACACTCCTTTGCTTCATTTTCTGGCATTGATATAGAATTATTCCCATATGTCATTCTATCATGTACTTATGAGATGACGTATGCATATTATACTACGGATTTGGGAAATTGGAAATAGGGTTCAGGGTTAGCTCGTGGGCGGATCGCCCATGGATTGCGGATGAAAGCCCTGCGCGAATGAGGAATCGGAATGGTGATGGCGGCTTCTCCGCTTGCTATGAATAGCCTTCCCCTCTAGGGGAAGGCGCTCCGAAGGGGCGGATAGGGCACTGGCGGTATGAAAGAGAGTGCGAAAGAGAATCTCAAACCGACGATTTACGATAGAACCCTATCCACCGCTGGCGCGATCCCCCTTCCCTAATGGGGAAGGCAGCGAAACGGGAGTGCCTCTTTCCCCAACATGTCAAAGTGAATACACGCGTGGAAACACTCTCCCGCTTCTATACATAGAATTACGGGAACGTAAAAAAAGTGACCTTCTTCCTTTGGAAAAAAGTCACTTTCCCATCACAAAGATGCAGCATACCGTTTCACTGTATCCATGAAGGCATTCCCTGCAATCTGGCACCAGCGCATTTCACAGTTTATGTCGTACAAGTACGGCTAAACTTCGCTCTAGGGAAACACTCTGAAGCCTCAGGTCTGCACTGGCACACAAGATGCCGCATCAGCCCCGCCAAACCTGTATTCTCACACAAGTTCTGCGAGCTCGAGGATAAGGGCGCGGCTCTTTTCCCAGCCGAGGCAGGGGTCGGTGATGGATTTGCCGTAGACGCCTTCGCCGATCTTCTGGCTACCATCTTCGATGTAGCTCTCGATCATGAGGCCTTTCACGATGCCGGCGACGTCAGAGGAGTAGCGGCGGCTGGCCATGACGTCTTTGGCGATGCGGATCTGCTCCATGTATTTCTTGCCGGAATTGTTATGGTTGCAATCAACGACGATAGCAGGGTTGATGAGGGTACGTTCTCCATAAAGGTCGAAGACCTTCTTCAGGTTCTCGTAGTGGTAGTTCGGCATGCTGGTGCCGAAATGGTTCACGTAGCCGCGGAGGATGGCATGGGCGAGCGGATTTCCTGTGGTGTGGACTTCCCAGCCGTGGAAGAGGAAGTCCTGCTCATTCTGCGCAGCTTCGATGGAGTTCATCATGACGGAGAGGTCGCCGGAGGTCGGATTCTTCATGCCGACAGGGATACCGGCGCCGCTTGCGATCATGCGGTGGAGCTGGTCCTCGACGGAACGCGCGCCGATCGCGCCGTAGGAGAGGAGGTCGGAGAGGTAGCGGTGGTTTTCCGGATAGAGGATCTCTTCGGCGCAGGTGAAGCCGGTCTCTTCGATGACGTGGACGTGCATGCGGCGGATGGCTTTGATGCCTTCCATCATATTCTCATTGCCCTCGGGATCCGGCTGGTGGAGCATGCCTTTATAGCCTTTGCCGATGGTTCTCGGCTTATTCGTGTAGACTCTTGGCACAATGAAGAGCTTGTTCTTCACTTCGTCAGCGATTTTCGCAAGGCGCGTGCAGTAGTCGAGGACGGCAAGCTCATTGTCCGCCGAGCAGGGACCGATGATGAGGAGAAGTCGGTCGTCTTTGCCGGTCATGATGTCCTCGATGGCTTGGTCTCTTTCTGCTTTCAGCTTTCTGTATGATGCGCGTAGCGGGATCTCCTGCTGCACTTCGATCGGTTCCGGCAATTTGCGGACGAATTTCATCTGTTCTTTCATAGGTTTGGCTCCTTTGGGTGGTTGGAAATCGGGTTCGGGATTCAGGGTTAGCCCGGGGCGTGCCCCCCTTTGATTGTTTGCGAAAGAGGTTCAGCGGGTTCTATAGGTGGGGCGGGGATAGTGCGGCGCTTTTCGTCATCCTGAGCGGAGAAAAAAGCTGTATGTTAGGGAAACGCTTATCTGAATAATGGCAGCTGAGTCGAAGGATCTAAACGCCGCGGAGTATAAATAGGGCGATGTCCGAAAGTGAAATTTTAGTCACTAGTCACTCCTAATCCCTGCTTGCAAGCTTTTGAGAGTATCCCTTTCCCGTATCGTCATCCCGAGCGTAGTCGAGGGATCTTTCTAGAGAAACACTGATTAAATCGTTGTCAGATTTCATTCTTGGATTTTTATACAGAGCAAGGAATCATCTAACGCGAATAGCGAGCTATTTAAGGAAGATGATGACGAAGCTATGTATAAAAATCCATATGAAATCTGACTCTGCGATTTAATCAGCGTTTCCCTTGCACTGCGGTCAGTATCACATAGGCACTCATACGGAAACGACACCTCGGTGCTACGTATTTCTACTTTCAAACATCCTTCGTTTATCGGTCTGCAAAGAAGATTTCTCGCTTCGCCCGAAATGACGATATGGGAGAGTCTAATGTCTTCTGGTCTCTTTGTCTCCTAGTCGCTAGTCACTAGTCACTAGTCACCAGTCACTCCTAATCCCTAGTCACTCAATTTCTCTATCTTAAACACATTGATCGTATCGACGTCGGGGCAGCAGAAGAGGGCGGTGCCTTTCTCCTCGCCGCGCTGGGGAATCTCGCCGCCGTAGCGGAGGATGTCGACGTAGGGGAAGGCGACGTGCATCGCCATGGGGCAGAGATTTCCTCTATCCTTGTCGAAATCCCACGAGTCCCCCACGCGGTGTCCGCGGTGGCAGGGACAGGGGCCTTTGCGATCGACGAGCGTGATGCGGATCTTCGGTCTTCTTGGCATCAGTCCAGCACCTCCAGCGAATTTTCAATAGCGATCCCTTTGAAGGTATCCTGACTGTCCTTGTTTTTCATGATGAGGAGCTTCACCGCGCCCATCGCTTTCTCGACGGAGCGGATGAGCGGCTCACCGTTCAGGATTTCTCCCATGAAGATGGAAGAGAAAATATCGCCCGTCCCCGGGAAGCGGATCGGCACCATGGTGAAGGTACGGAGGAAATATTCGTCGCGCGCGGCATCATAGCCTGCGACGGCGTCTTCCCCGTCGACCTTCGCGCTCGTGATGATGACCGAGCCATGACTCATGGCATGGAGCTTGTTCAAGAGTGCTTTCGCCTCTTCCCACGTGAGGCCTTCTGCCTGGTATGCTACGCCTGCGATGAGGGCGGCTTCCGTATAGTTCGGCACCATGTAATCCGCATTTCTCGCAAGCTCCCGCATTTCTTTCACGGTGTCTTCGGTGAGGCCGTTGTATAGATGCCCCTCGTCACCCATGATGGGATCGACAAAGATCTTCGTCCCTGTTTTTCTCTTCTCGCAGCAGTAGGAGGAAATCAGATCTGCCTGCTCGTGGGAGACGATGAAACCTGTGGAGATCGCATCAAAGGTAAAGCCGAGCTCCTGCCAGACCTTGAGTGTGTTCCTCATGAAGTGCGTGGTGTCCTGAATTTCAAATTTCCCGTAGTCCAGTGTATTCGATACCAGTGCCGTCGGCAGATTGTAGGTGATGTGACCCATGTGCGCCAGGACCGGCATCATCGCCGCCAGTGCCACTTTGCCGTAGCCGGGAAGATCATTGACCAGAAGGATTTGTTTTCCCATTTACATTCCTCTTTCCTCCGTCATTGCGGATGTGATTTGCTTTTCATTGTATCATAAAAGATTCGCGGTGGGCAGGGCTTAGTGGTGAGGGATTGGTAGTTAACCGGTGGGACGTGTCGTCCTTTGATTGTGGGTGAAAGCACTGTTCGAATGAGAAATGAATGTGGCGGCTTCGCACATCGATTCAGCCTTCCCCTCGAGGGGAAGGTGCCCCGAAGGGGCGGATAGGGTACCTGCGGTATGAAAGACGGCTGAGCCAAACAGGAAATGCGTCTGCAAATATAGTGGCTCTCACATAAGCAACCGAGCGCCGCTGGCGCGGTTCCCCGTCCCGATGAAAAGGGAAAATCATTCAAGCCAAAAAGCGCGCCCCGAATCACCGGAAGCGCGCTTTTGTTATGTTATGAAAGATATATGGCGACTGCGGTCATCCCGTATCGTCCTAATCCCTAGCTACTAGTCACCAGTCACTATTTCCCCATGATCTTCTCTGCCGCGCCCATGACGGCAAGGACGGCATGCTCGAAGGTGAGAGCGCCCTGGAAGTACATGATATACGGCGGACGGACAGGACCGTCAGCGGACATTTCGATCGTGGAGCCCTGTACGAAGGTGCCTGCTGCCATGAGGATGGGATCGACGTAACCGGGCATCGGGCCGGGCACCGGGGTCGCGTCGGAGTCGACAGGCGACCAGCTCTGGATGGCTTCGGCGAATCGGCACATGTTTTCTTCGCTGTTCAAAGCGACCGTCGTGATGAGGTCGGTGCGGAGATGCCCCGGCTCCGGCGTCACGGCAAAGCCGAGCTTCTGGAAGACGGCGGCGCAGAATTCCGCTGCCATCACAGCCTGACGGGTCATATGCGGCGCAAGGAAGAGGCCTTCGAAGAAGGGCCGATAGGAAGCCGCGTAGGAGCCCATCTCGTCCCCAAGGCCAGGGACAGTGAGCTGGTGCGCGCAGCGTTCGACGAGGTCTTTTCTGCCGCAGATGTAGGCACCGGTCGGAGCAAATCCGCCGCCGGCATTCTTGATAAGGGAGCCGGCGATGATGTCTGCGCCGAGCTCGATCGGTTCTTCTTTGTTTGTAAATTCGCCGTAGCAGTTATCCACGAAGCAGATGGTCTTCGGATTCTTTGCTTTGACGACGTCGATGATCTTCCTGATGTCTTCCGGGAAGAGGGAGTTTCTGAGGCTGTAGCCACGCGAACGCTGGATTTCTACGAGCTTGGTGTGCTCATCGACCATGGCGGCGATGCCTTCCAGATCATAGGTGTCGCCTTTGAGCGGCACTTCCTTGTAATGAACACCGCGGGACTTCAGATTTCCAGGAGCGTTGCCGGAAATGCCGATGACGCTCTGCATGGTGTCATAGGGAGCGCCGACAGCGGAAAGCATGGTATCGCCCGGTTCGAGGAGGGCAAGGAGTACGGTGCCTAAGGCATGGGTGCCGGAGACGAACTGCGGACGGACAAGAGCCGCCTCGCATTTGAAAACGTCGCACCAGATCTCTTCAAGCTTGCCGCGGCCGGGATCATCATAGCCATAGCCGTAGGATGGCGCAAAATGATAGGCAGAGAGGTGATGCTTACGGAAAGCCTCGAGTACCTTCTGCGTGTTATAGAGGGAAATTTCTTCCATCTCATGAAAAACAGGCGCACAAAGTTCGAGCGCCTCGTTTTTGATCTGTTTCAGTTTTTTATCCATTGTTATCGTTTAAATCCTCTGAATTGTAGATATAGCGTGCTTGTAGATCAGCTGAGAGCGGTTTTCGCTGACCAAAAGCACGGTAAAGCTGTCGAAGGACTTCACTTTGCCCTTGAGCTGGACACCATTCATCAGGAAGATGCTGACTGGCACGTTTTCCTTTCTTGCTTCATTCAAAAATGTGTCCTGCAGATTCATTTTACCTTCCATCTTGTGATTCTCCTCTAACTTGTGAAATGACATAGGCTAAGATTTCCCTGTACCATATGTCTCCGTCTGATGGTGTTTTTTCCACCCAGTGAATATATGGCATTCGTCTGTACCAGGTCAGCTGTCTTTTGGCGAAGTGCCGGGTATTCTTCTGGATCAGCTCCTCAGCTTCTTCCAGCGTGCGCTCACCGCGAACCACAGGGATCATCTCGCGATAGCCGATGCCCTTCATGGCCTGGCAAGCTTCCGGAACGCCCGTTTCCAAAAGTGACCTGACTTCCTCTAAGAGTCCTGCTTCCATCATCTGGTGGACCCGCTTATTTATTTTATCATATAATATCGCCCTGTCCATAGCAATTCCCAAAACCGGGCCGTCATAGATGAGCGTGTGGGCTTTGCCCGCCTCTCTATCCTTGTTTCCGGAAGAGAGAAGCTCGAGCTTCCTCACCATGCGCTGCGGATCGATCGGCACATCTGCGCCCCGCTTTTGAAGCTCTTCGATGAGTGCTTCCTTCCCCTCTTCGGCAAGGAGATGCTCCCAGCGGCTCCTTCCCCCGACCTTGGGAAGAAATTCGTAGCCTTCCAGAAGCGACTGGATATAGAGCCCTGTCCCGCCGACGACGATCGGGATGCGGCCCTTCTCATTTTCTTCATGGATGATAGCCTTCGCTTTTTCCTGAAAATCCGCGGCCGAGTAGCTTTCCGTCGGCTCCAGGCAGTCCACGAGGAAATGGGGTACGCCCTCTGCTGCTTCTTTCGTCACCTTCGCTGTCCCGATATCCATGCGGCGGTACACCTGAAAGGCATCTCCGGAGATCACGACCGAGCCCAGCGCTTTTGCGAGGTACACGCCGAGCGCCGTCTTTCCTGAAGCCGTCGGGCCAAGGATGGTGATGAGTTTTTCTTTGGGCATGGTGAAGCTCCTTTCGGGGTGAAATAGTAACTAGGGACTAGTGACTGGTGACTAGGGATTAGGGATGGTGGTGGCGGCTTCGCCGCGAATATGTATGGGGCAATGCCCAAGACTTGGAGACTTTAGAAGTCAGATATCAGATGTCTGATGTCTGATGTCTGATGTCTGACTTCTGATGTCTAATGTCTCCTAGTCTTTTAATCTAATCCCTCATCTCTGCTTTCAAACTTCGGGGTTCGGGTTTAGCCCATGGGGCGTGCCGCCCCTTGTTTGTGGATGAAAGCTTTGCTCGCCAGTTAGGAATTAGGAGTGAGGAGTGCTGGCGCGGCGCATAAAGGCGCATAAAAATATAGAAACGCCGCAAGGTACAGGTAGTGGCGATGCCCGAAGTTAGTATTTAGTCACCAGTCACTAGTCACTCGAGGCTCCTAATCCCTAGCCACTAATCCCTAACTACCAGTCACCGCTTCTCTATTACCCCATATGCGGTCGACTGCCCTCTTTTCATGAAGACGTTCGTGAAGATGGGATCTCTGAAAATGCCCGCGAAGGGCCGCTCCTTCACGATGACCTTTCTCCGGCAGACGCGGAGAGCTTCTCGTAAGATCTCCGCCGTCAGGCTGTCATACACCGCTGCCGCCCGGAAGCCTTCCATATCATTTTCTCTGCGCTTCACCGGATGGCGGAACATGGGGTCAAAATAGATGACATCGTAGGCGTCATCCCTGCAGCCTGCCAGATGCTCTACATAGTCGGCATGGATCAGCTGGATCCGCCGGACGGCATCGGTGAGGCTCTCGTCTTTATCCTCGTAGCCTGCGATGCCGGCGCGCCCTACCTCATAGAGGATGGGGCTTTTTTCCAGCGCGGTCACACGCCCTCTGCCCGTCAAAAACCATGACATCGTACTCGAATCCCCTGCCTGCCCGAAGGTGCAGTCGAGCACATCACAGGGACCGTCCGCCGGAAGGAGAGCGCAGAGGCGGTCAGGATTTCCTTTTCGAAGCTGCGTGGTCCTTAGCACCGCCGTTCCCAAATGGAAGCGGTACTCCTCGCCGTCAAACCAGTAAAGAGGGAGCTGCTTTCCGTAAATGAGGAATCCGGAAAGCCCGGTCTCCTCCGTCATCTCTTCCAGTGTATCGCCGCGCGGGATGTAGGGAAATCCCAGCGCTTCTCCGCGCCGCTTCGCCTCTTTGACGATGGAGGAGTCCGCATGGCGGATGGTCGTGACGCCCGTCCTCATGGGCGTTTGAAGAGCCTTCCCAGCTCTTCGGGGGTGAATTTCACGATGGTCGGGCGGCCATGCGGGCAGACGAAGGGGCGGCTCGTGTGGAAGAGGTCGACGATGAGCTCTTTCATCTGCCGGATGTTCAAGGGATCTCCGCGCTTGATCGCACCGCGGCAGGCGGCATACGCCATCATGCGATGACGCATCGTCTCCGGCGAAGGCACGTCCTTCTCATGGAAAGCGCGCGTGATGTCCTTCATCACACGGTCCATGTCCGCTTCCGAGAGATCCTCCGGACTTCCCGTGATGCGGATGACATCCGGGCCTGCCTGCTCAAAGGTGATGCCAAGACGCGCCAGATCCGCCTCATGCTCTTCCAAGAGCGCGAGATCTTCGGAGTCGGCATGGAGGAGATAAGGCACCAGAATCTCCTGCACCGGGATGCCCTCTGCGCGCGCCGCCAGACGGTCATAGCGGACGCGCTCATGCGCCGCGTGCTGGTCGATGATGAAGAGATCCATCCCCCGCTGGCAGAGGATGAAGCACTTGGCGACCTGCCCCAAAGGGATGATCGGCTCTTCGGCCTTTGGCGCATCGAAAAGCACCTCGGGCGTGAGTGCTTCTTCATGCGTTACGCCCGGGAAGACGGACTCCTTCGAGAAAAGTTTCTCTTTGGAAATCGAGGGCGTAAAGGGGATCTCCCGCCTTTCTCCTGCCGGCTTTCCCTGCGGATGCCAGGTGGGCATCGGACGCCGTTCTTCTGCTGCATAGGCTGCGCCCGGCTCTCCCCAGCGCGCGGGATCCTTTTCTTTTTCCGTGAGTCCAATGTCAGGCCCCACGAAGTGCGCTTCTTCGACCTTGACAGACGCCAGGTCAAAGTCGCTCTCCTTTGCCACCTGATGCCCCGGGTCTTTGATCATTTCGCGTGCGATCTCATCCGGCGTATCCTTGGTCGTCAGCGACTGAAGGACGCTGTGATAGACGAGGCGGAAGATGCTCTGCTCATCAGAGAATTTGATCTCCCGCTTCTGCGGATGCACATTCACATCGATCGACTCGGGAGCGACAGTGAAGGCGAGGACAAGGAGCGGGTATCCATTCTTAGGGAGCAGCGAGTGATAGGCATTGTCGACAGCTTTCGACACCGCACTGCTCTCGACGACGCGGCGGTTGATGATGATCGTCTGGTATTGGCGGCTGCTCTTCAAAAGCGAAGGCTTGGAAATGAGCCCCGAAAGGATGCCTCTTTCGTTTTCCCCCGAGACTTCGAGCATCTCGCCAGCGGTCTTCGTGCCGTAGAGCGCGGACACGACATCGAGGAGACGACCGTTCCCCGGTGTCTCAATAACGGTGCGTCCATTATTGATGAGGCGGAAGGAAATATCCGGATTCGCGAGTGCGAGCTTCCCCATCATCGTATTGATGCGGCTGGCCTCGGTCCGTTCGGATTTCAGGAATTTCTTCCGGGCCGGCACATTATAGAAGAGATCGCGCACCTCGATCGTCGTGCCGCCTGGTGCGCCGGTCGGCTTCACTTCGCTGACTGTCCCGCCCTCAACTTCGACGATCGTTCCCTCCACATCCTCTTGGCGCCGGGTCGTGATGGCCGTGCGAGAGACGGCAGAAATGCTCGCCAGCGCCTCTCCGCGGAAACCCAGCGAGGCGATGTGATAAATGTTATCCACCGTTGAGATCTTGCTCGTTGCATGACGCACGATGGAGAGCTTCGCATCTTCTGCCGACATGCCGCTACCATTGTCCGTGACGCGGATGTAGGTGAGTCCGCCGTCCGCGATCTCCACCTCTATATCGCTCGCGCCGGCATCCACGGCATTTTCTACCATTTCCTTGACTGCGTTCACCGGACGCTCCACCACTTCACCGGCGGCGATCTGATTCGCCGTCACTTCATCGAGTACATGGATCAATGCCATCAGCGTCCCTCCTTCGCTTCGCGGCTCAGCCGGAATAAGATCTCCATCGCTTCGATCGGTGTCTTGCTCATGACATCCAGTTGCGCAAGCTCGTCAATGATGGGCGAGCTGAAAAGATCCATCGCGCCAGCTGTTGCCTGCGGCTTCTCCGGAGCGGGACGGCTCTTCCCATCCTCCTTCTCAAGCCCCAGAAGGATCTCATCGGCTCTGGCAAGAAGCGACTCGGGAAGCCCCGCGAGGCGTGCGACGTGGATCCCATAGCTCCGATCCGCCGAGCCCGGCACGATACGGCGCAGGAAGGTGATATCCTTTCCCCGTTCCTTGACGGATACCGTGTAATTTTTGATCCGCGGGCTCGTCTCTGCCATATCAGACAGCTCATGGTAGTGCGTCGCAAAGAGCGTATAGCCGTGGATCTTCTGATCGATATACTCCACGACCGCCTTCGCGATGCTCATGCCATCATAGGTACTCGTGCCGCGTCCGATCTCATCCAGAATGATAAGACTGTTCTTCGTCGCATGCCTAAGGATGTAGGATACCTCCTGCATTTCCACCATGAAGGTACTCTGCCCCGTAGAAATATCATCCGTCGCACCGACGCGCGTGAAAATGCGATCGACGGGCGCGAAGACCGCGCTCCTTGCAGGAATGAAAGAGCCCACCTGCGCCATGATGGTGAGGACAGCGACCTGACGCATGTAGGTCGACTTACCGGCCATATTCGGCCCCGTGATGACCAAGATCTCCTGATTCCGATGATTCAGCTCCGTATCATTCGGGACGAACATGTCTCTCTTCAAGGCATGCTCGACCATCGGATGACGGCCGTCTTTAATGGAAATATACCCATCCTTCGGGCTAATGATCGACGGACGGATGTAGCGGTCCTTGATCGCTGCCCGCGCAAGGCTTGCGAGGCAGTCCACCGCTGCGAGCGCGCGCGCCGTCTTCTGCATATCAGGGATCTCCGGACGGATCTCCGCCTTCACCGCCTGATAGATCTTGAGCTCGAGCTGCTCTGTTTTTTCTTTGGCGGAGAGCGCCTTCGTCTCGAATTCCTTCAGTTCCGGCGTGATATAGCGCTCCGCATTCACGAGCGTCTGCTTTCTCACATAGTACGCAGGGACAGGGAGCTTATTCGCATTGGAGATCTCAAAATAGTATCCGAAAACATTATTGAAGCCGATCTTGAGCTTGATGCCCGTCTTTTCCTTTTCCTTCTCTTCCAGCTCTTGGATGTACTTCTGGCTGTTCTCCGACAGCGAGCGCACTTCATCCAGCTCAGCGGAGAAGCCTTCGCGGATGTACTTGCCGTCCTTGATGTTGCCCGTCCCGTTCTCATTCATCGCACGGTCCAGAAGGTCAAAGACAGGATCATGCGTCGAGAGCTGGCTGTTCAGCTTCTTCAAAAGCACCGAGCCTGCGCCGGAGAGGAGCTGCTTCACCTGCGGCACCGCGCGAAGCGTCGCTTTGAGAGAGAGAAGGTCTTTGGGCGAAGTCGAATTCGCCTCGATGCGGGAAAGAATACGCTCGAAGTCAAAGACGCCGGAAAGCATCTCTTCCAGACGTGAAAGCTCCGTCATGTGCTGTGTCAGCTCCTCGATCGCCGACTGGCGCAGTATGATGCGGTTCACATCCGTCAGCGGCCGCTCCAGAGAACGCTTCAAGAGGCGCGCCCCCATCGCTGTATGCGTATAGTCGAGAAGCTCGAGGAGCGTGCCGCGCCGCCCGCCGTCACGCATATTCCGCGTGATCTCCAGATTTCTAAGGCACTCCTCGGTGAGCGTCAGCGTATGATCCTCACGGATCGGCCGCGGATCATGGAAATCCGCCGCCTCCGAGCGCATAACCTCCTTGAGGTATCCGGAGAGAAGGGCGAAGGCCTTCTGCACATGGCGATTCTCTATAGACGCTGCCGCCGGTGGGATGGCGCTCTCGTCCTCATCATCCCTTCGCGTCAGTAGACAGGCCCCGAGGCGCGCCGCGGCGAAGCGGGAGAGCTTCTCATAGAAATCATCCGACACAAGACACACCGCTTCTGCGGGACTATATACCGAGAGAAGGTCGAAGAAGGCATCCTGCTCCTTCTTCTTGTCCCAAGTCCCCCACCAGCACTCGCCCGTCGAAACATCGGCGAGCACGGCGGCGATCTCCTTGTCCGCCTCTAAGAGGTAAATAAGATAATTGTTCGACTTATCTGCGATGGAATTTTCAAAAAGGATCGTCCCCGGCGTGATGACACGGATGACATCCCGCTTGACCAGCCCCTTCGCCTTCTTCGGGTCTTCCAGCTGCTCGCAGATCGCTACCTTGTACCCCTTCTGGATCAGCCGATAAATATAGAGCTCTGCCGCATGGAAAGGCACCCCGCACATCGGTACGCGGCCATCCTGCCCTGCCGACTTCCCCGTCAGCGTCAGCTCCAGCTCATGCGATGCCGTCAGCGCATCGTCATAGAAAAGCTCATAGAAATCGCCCAGACGGTAAAAAAGCAGACAGTCCCGGTATTTCTCTTTGACTTCCTTATACTGTGCCATCAAGGGCGTTTTGGCCATGGTTTTGTTCCTTCTTTCTGGTCATTCTAATTTAGGCAAAAGGCATATATCTCCAAGTTAGAAGTGAGGAATGAGGAGTGAAGGTGCGGCGCAAAACAATAATAAAGCGCCGCCAAGTTTTATACTACGCAACGCGCACAATAATAAAAAAGGGGGATTGGGGCGCTATATGAACTGTGCGCCCCTTCCGCCACTCCTAACTCCTAACTCCTAACTCCTCACTATATAGATAGGCATTCAAAGAAAACTCGAAACTACACCAATTTCCCTTTTAGCACCCACGTCTGCCCGACCTCGACTTTTGCTTCCAGCGTATCACCGACCTTGACGCCTTCCTGATACGGGAAAAGGATCATCTTATTGCCCGATGTACGTCCATACCAGACATTCTCCTGCTTCGACGGGCCTTCGACGATGATGGGATAGGTCTTGCCCTCCATCGCCTGATTCAGAGAAAGGCTCACCTCATTCTCCACATCCATCAGCTCCTGCAGGCGGCGGTGCTTCGTCTCCTCATCGATCTGATCCGTCATGCGCGCTGCCGGCGTGCCATTTCTCGGCGAATAAATGAATGTATATGCCGAATCGAAACGCACCTCTTTCAAAAGCGCGAGCGTCTCCTGATGCATCTCTTCCGTTTCCCCCGGGAACCCGGTGATGAGATCGGTCGTCAGCACGATGTCCGGCATCTTTTCACGGACGTAGGAAACAAGCTCCTTGAAATGCTCGATCGTATATCCGCGATTCATTTTCTTCAGCATTTCATTCGATCCATGCTGCACAGGCAGATGCATATGACGCGCCACCTTCGGCGAATCCGCCATCGCATCCACCATATCGAATGTCATATCTCTCGGATGCGACGTCATATAGCGCACGCGCTCGATGCCATCCACCTTGTCGATCGTGCGGATCAGCGTCCCGAAGTCCGTCCCGTTTCTGAAATCAAGACCATACGAATTCACATTCTGCCCGAGAAGCGTCACCTCTTTATAGCCTTCCTTTGCAAGCCCCTCTATCTCGCGCGAGATATCCTCCACGCTGCGGGACAGCTCACGGCCGCGTACATACGGCACGATGCAGTACGTGCAGAACTTGTTGCACCCCTGCATGATCGGGATCCATGCAAAGACATGAGACTTACGCACCGCACGAAGCTCGCTGTAGTCACTCACACTGTGCGGATTCCTCTCCGTCTTCACCACATGGCCGCCGCGCGCATCCTCCTTCGAAACGATCTCCTTCAGGTCATGGATATGGTACGGCCCGATGACGAAATCAATGATCGGCATACGCTCGATGAGCTTGCCCTTATTCTCCTGCGCCATGCATCCGGCGATCCCCAAAAGCAGATGCGGATTTTTATCCTTCAGCTTCTTGATCTCCCCGATCTTGCCATAGACCTTCTCCTCCGCATTCTGACGGATGCTGCAGGTATTCATGATGATGATATCTGCCTCTTCCATCGTCTCTGCCGGCGCATATCCCAGCTCCTCCAGCTGTCCATTGATGCGCTCCGTATCTGATTCATTCATTTGGCAGCCATAGGTCAGGGTGAAGTACTTCTTTTCCATAATAATATATTTCCTTTATATAACAACTCACACGTATCCAAAATATCACTTTATTATAGCATACGCAACATGAAAAACAAAAAATCCCGATGTCCGGAAATGATATCCGGTCATCGGGGGCAGGTTCGTCCACGGGGCATGCTGCCCTTTGATGGCATGTCAAAGAGATTCAGCAGGTTCTATGGGTTCAAGAGGTTCATAGAGGTTGGTGCAGCGCATCAAGTCAGCGGCGCCGCGCAGTTTTCTATGGAAATACTGATTAAATCGTTGTCAGATTGAATCAGCGTTTCCCTAATATGCGATATTCACGAAAGATGAGGCGTTTGAAAGCAGGGATGAGGAGGAGAGTGACTTGTGACTAGCGACTCTCTCATATCGTCGTTTCAAGCGCCAATGAGAGATCTTTGTCATCCACGACTACGCGGTTGATGTTTGGAGATCCGAAGCAGAAAACCTGCTATGCAGGAAACCTTCGGGCATCGCCCTATTGATAAGGCGGCAAAATCGCCGCCTTCATGCCTCTTATTGAGAAAAGTCCGCACGCAGCATCATGAGGCAACCCAGCTTCCGCCTCTCTACTTCGCCGTCAGGTCTGCTGTCTTCGCCCCGATGAGGGAGATCAGATCATCCGGCGAGAGCACCACCTGACGGCCGCGCTGACCCGCACTGATGCTGATCGCCTGATGATGATGGCAGCTCTCATCGATGAAGGTCGGGAAGGCCTTCTTCATCCCGATCGGCGAGCAGCCGCCGCGCAGATACCCGGTGAGACCGGGAAGCTCCTTTACATGGATCATCTCTACACTCTTGTTCCCGCTCACACGCGCCGCCGCTTTGAGATCGATCTCCTTCTCCGAAGGCAGACAGAAGACCACAGGGCCCGTCTTGTCGCCATGCGTGACGATGGTCTTGAAAACCATGTTCGGATCATAGCCGAGCTCTGCCGCCGCATGCACGCCTGAGAGATCGTCCTCATCATAATCATAGGACTTCGTCTCGTAGGAGATCTTCTCTTTGTCGAGAATGCGCATGACATTCGTTTTCTTTTCTTTCTTTGCCATAATTTGCCTCGATTCATTGGGCAGACCGGGACGCAGCGCCATCAGCTTCCCGATGCCTGACCGCTTCCCAGCGCACACCCATTTTCAAACAACAAAAAGCCGGAGCATTACGCTCCGGCTCATCATTCAAATTGGTGCCGAGGACCGGAATCGAACCGGTACGAATCTCACGATCCGAGGGATTTTAAGTCCCTTGCGTCTGCCAGTTCCGCCACCCCGGCAGGTCTATATGAATGTAATAGATTGTAATATGGAGGCGGCACCCAGAATCGAACTGGGGATAAAGGTTTTGCAGACCTCTGCCTTACCGCTTGGCTATGCCGCCATATGGAGCGGAAAACGGGACTCGAACCCGCGACCCCAACCTTGGCAAGGTTGTGCTCTACCACTGAGCTACTTCCGCGCTGGCGACCCGGATCAGATTTGAACTGACGATCTCCGCCGTGACAGGGCGGCATGTTAGACCACTACACCACCGGGCCGCACGTAAGTTACGCATATTAGTATATCCATCCATGGTACTTTTGTCAAGCACTTTTTGCAAAACGGTTTTCTTGGGCGATAGGGGTGGCTGGGGACTGCGAACCCTCTTGCACCGTCATTTCGAGCGCAGGCGAGAAATCTTTGTCATTCGCAGTCAAAATGATCAATGTTTGGAAGCCTCAAACGGGAAACCGGCTCTTCAAGAAACCTTCGGGCATCGCCATGATCGATACTCCGCGGCACTTCTGATTTTTATGCGCCGCCCCCCTGAACCTCTTGAACCTCGTGAACCCGCTGAACCTCGTTCATGCGCAATCAAAGGGCGAAACGCCTTCCCCCCTATTTTTCTACAGATGATACAATTCCGGTCTTCTGTCGCGAAATACATTGATGCTCTCTCGGATGCCCTGCAGCACATCCGTATCGATCTCCGCCGTGGCCACCTGCTCCTTTTCTCCCAGATGGAGCAATTCTTCCCCAAGAGGCGAGAGCAGCATGGAATTTCCACCGTACTGCGTGCTGCCGACACGGCCGCATTCATTCACGGCGCAGAAAAACATCTGATTCTCGATTGCTCTGGCTTTAGAAAGCGTGATCCAGTGCTCCTTCCTTACGAGCGGCCAGGCGGCAGGAAGGAAAAACAGATCCACCCCCTGCAAGGCTTCTGTCCGGATCAGCTCACAAAAGCGTACGTCATAGCAGATCGCCATCGAGCAGGCGATTCCGTCCAGCGTAAAGTGGACCGTGGAAGAGCCGCCGGTATACGACTTCGTTTCTCCCATCGGGCTAAAGCCGTGGATCTTATCATAAGAGGCAACGACCTCGCCCTTGCGATCAAAGATATAGCTTCGATTGAAAACGCATCCGTTTTCCAAAACGCTGACCGAGCCCGCCACGATATTGGCGCCATGCTCCTTGGCAAATGCTCCGAACACCTTTTTCGTCTGCACGCCATCTGCATCAGAAGCGGCATAGAGTACGCTGTCCGGCGACGGAAAGAAACCGGTGTTTACCGTTTCCGGCAGGACAAGAATGTCCGGCTTGTCTTCCAGCGCAAGCTCCATCAGCTGCACGGCTTTTTCATAATTTCTTTCCACCTGTCCCAGCTCTACATCCATTTGAATCAGACTGATCTTTTCCTTCATAAAGCCTCCACCCATCCTGTCACTCAAACGAACCATCAAATTTCATTCAATGTACCGCCTTCGGCTTTTCCTGTCAAGAAAAATGGCTCCCTCTTTCTCCCATCAAAAAAGCCGGAGGCAAAAGCCCCCGGCTCTTTTCTTATGCAGGACAGGTATGAGATAGTCACTCCCTGCCCCTTATGATTTTCTCAATCAGGCAGATCATTCCGAAGGACACGATGCGCCATGCCCACCGTGACCTCATTGAAATGAAGCACACCCACGCCGACGAAGATCGCGACGCAGAGATGCTCATTCCAGCGGGCGATACCGATCTTGCCACCGACATTCATGCCGATTGCCATCGGTTTCACCTGCTCGATGGCAGACTCCATGGCTCCGACCACAGAGCCATCCCCCACATGAGTATCAGAGATGACCTTCTGCCTTTGGGCAGCCACGATGGCCGACTCGAAGATCTTCGGAAGGATATCCAGAAATTTCCCGCCAAAGTTCACAGCGACAGCGCGGATGCCATCCTTCGCCAGCCTTTCCTTCAGCGCATTCTCATCTTCCCGCGTCTCGGTCAAAGACATGCGGAGCGCAGCCCGTGCGATATCAGCACTCTGGTATTCTTTGTAAGCCATCTCAGTTTTCCCGTTCTTTGATCTCGCGGATCAGGTTTGCAACGAACATCGGGAGAGACTGGGACCCCTGGTCGCCATTCTTTCTGCTTCTGACAGAAATGGTGTGACCCTTCATTTCCTGATCGCCCACGATGATCATGTACGGTACCTTCTCCATCTGCGCCTTGCGGATCTTGTAGCCCAGTGTTTCATTGGCCTCTTCCACTTCGACACGGATATCAGACTCGGACATAGCCGCTGCGACAGACTTCGCATATTCCAGATTCTTGTCCGTGACAGGGATGATCTTCGCCTGTACCGGAGCGATCCAAGTCGGGAAGGCCCCTGCATAGTGTTCGATCAGGATACCGATGAAACGTTCCAGAGAGCCGTAGCCTGCGCGGTGCAGCATGACCGCTCTGTGCTTTTCGCCATCTTCGCCGATATAGTTCACATCGAAGCGTTCCGGCAGCTGCATATCCATCTGGATGGTGCCGCACTGCCAGGTACGTCCCAGAGAGTCCTGTACATGGAAATCGAGCTTCGGTCCATAGAAAGCACCGTCGCCTTCATTGATCTGGTACGGTACACCCGCTGTCTCAATCGCTTCGCGGAGCGCATTCGTGGAGATCTCCCACAGCTCATCGCTGCCCATGGAGTTTTCCGGACGGGTAGAGAGTTCGACATGGTATTCCAGACCGAAGACACCATACATCTTCTGATACATCGCCATACACTTGATGACTTCATCCTTCATCTGTTCCTGCGTCATGAAAATGTGCGCATCATCCTGCGTGAAGCAGCGAACGCGGAAGAGGCCGTGCAGCGCTCCCTTCAGCTCATGACGATGAACGAGGCCGAATTCACCGACACGCATCGGCAGATCTCTGTAAGAACGCTGCTGCGTCTTGAAGAACAGGATTCCGCCGGGGCAGTTCATCGGTTTGATCGCATAATCTTCCTCATCGATCTGGGTGAAGTACATATTTTCCTTGTAATGATCCCAGTGACCAGACTGCAGCCACAGCTTCTTCGACAGAATGACCGGCGTCATGATCTCCACATAGCCGAATTCCTTGAAGAGCTCACGTTCATAGTCCATCAGTTTATTTCTGAGGATCATGCCCTTCGGATGGAAGAACGGGAAGCCCGGGCCCTCTTCATGGAAGGAGAACAGATCGAGCTGCTTGCCGAGCTTTCTGTGATCGCGCTTCTCCGCCTCCGCGCGGACGAAGAGATAGTGGTCAAGATCCTCCTTGCTGAAGAATGCCGTCGCATAGATACGCTGCAGCATCTTATTCTTGGAGTCGCCGCGCCAGTAAGCACCAGCGACCGTCATCAGCTTGAACGTCTTCACCTTGCCGGTGGACTTCAGATGCGGGCCCGCGCAGAGATCCGTGAAATCACCCTGTTCATAGAGAGAGATCGTTTCCTCCTCCGACAGATCTTCGATCAGCATGACCTTATAGTCCTGGCCTTTATCCTTGAAATACTGGAGCGCTTCATCACGTGGCAGCACCTTCTTCACCAGCGGAATATTTTCTTTCGCGATCTTCGACATCTCCTTCTCGATCGCTGCGAAATCCTCCTGGCTGAAAACATGGTCAGAGTCCAGATCATAGTAGAAGCCATCATCGATCGCCGGTCCAATAGCAAACTTCACGCCAGGGAACAGGTGCTGGATCGCCTGTGCCATCACATGGGACGCCGTATGACGCAGCGTGAAAAGACCTTCCGGATCCTCCTTCGTGAAGAATTCCACCTCTGCACCATCCACGATCGGATCGCGCAGATCCGTCAGCTCGCCATTCACCTTCGCCACCAGCGCATTCTTGCCAAGGCTGTTGGAGATCGCCTTCGCTGCATCCGCCAGAGATACCGCGCTCTCGAACTCCTTCTCTTTTCCGTCTTTCAGACGAATCGTAATCATAGTATCTTCCTTTCTAAAAACAAACATTCACTGCTTGGGGACAGTGGCTTCCATTTTTGCTGCTTTCTGCTTGGCTCTGCCATTTCAGCCGCTTCGCAGAAAGCAACATGAAAGCAATAAAAAACTTCCGTCCCTAAGGGACGAAAGTTATATTCCGTGGTTCCACCCAAATCAGAGCTAAAGCTCCACTTGTCGGCCCGGTAACGAGGCCACCCGGGAAGATTTCGATCCTCCTGCTCCAGAGCGGTAATCGATCCCCCCACCATCTGCTCCCACCAGCCGCAGACTCTCTTTGCGTGTACCAAGGATCCATCATGTCTCTATCCTCACATGTATGGTCATACTATAGACTTCTTTTTTGCGTTTGTCAAGGGGAAGGTGGGAGACTATGAGACGGAGAGACATTAGACTTCAAACTTTCCGTCCATCTCAAAGCTTGAGCAAATCATTCTTTGCTTCCCAGCAGCATCTTCATATTCAGACGATAGTGAAATGGCTTCTCATTTTTATCCATCCAATAATGGGCTTGCGGTATTTTACTCAGCCGGCTTTTGATCGTAACACGAGTCTTATGCGTAGCCTCCATCAGCTGATCCATCGTGATCCCAATACCAGAGAACAAAGAAGCCTGCAGCAGCAGATAATAGATCGTTTTCGTCAACTCATCCTGCCCTGCCACCTTTTCATTCAGCTGCGCGGCAAAGCGTTTCAACTGCTCCTTTTTTCGCGAAAGTAAGGAAATCGTATCATCAAACGCCAGCGATATGAACTCCATAAATTGCAGGATAAATGGCGTCAAATCGCCTCGATTCCACTGACTGCTCGTCTCCTCAAACATTTTGTAATATGCATTTTTCCGTTTATTGATCTCCACAGATAGCCGCAATGCAATATACGGACTAAATTCCCGTGACAGATAATACGACACAATAAATCGTCCCGTGCGGCCATTTCCATCATAAAACGGATGTATGTATTCAAAGAAATAGTGAAAAGCCGCCAGCCTGACCAAAAGCGGAATTTCTGCCGCCTGAAGAATAGACAACGCCTGATCCATCGCTTCTATGATCGCCTGTTCCGGCATAAGTCCCTCATGCTTTACCCGATTTGTCTGACTGGTAATTTCCACAGGAGCCTTTCTGAAAATAATCCCATCCGGTGCATGCGCTGGATTCTCCTGTACCACCTCTGCCAAAGCAAATGAATCATAGAAATCGCGAACATCACGACAAGTAGAGAAAGAAGCCCCCTCATGATTCAAAATCCGAAGATACTGATCTACCAAGCTTGCCAAATGCCGATATGCAGCAGGGACCGGAATATTTTGGAGGATATCTTTGATTTGTTTGCGGGTACTTCTGACACCTTCGATCTCATTGGTGGCCTGTACCTCTTCGATCAGGCAAGAAACGGCATACTGCCGAAGCATCACGGGAGGACATTCCGCAAGTAACTTTATGAACTGAATATACTTCTGGTACATAGTCTGTATAAGCGGTGAGATCTCCTCATTATAGCAAAGGAAAGAAGGATACGCCTGTTTTCGATTGACCTCTTTGACGGATATCGGAAAATGCTTTGCCGTGCAGGCATAAAAGCGCTCTGCATAGACTTGCTCATACGTATCCGGCGAAACATAGTAAATTTTCCATAACGGTATATATTCCATAGCGATAGCGCACCTCCTATCCCAGTGATAAAACTCCTGTTTTTATCATATCACACTCCCCATGTGATAAAAACAGGCCATTTTATCACATGCCTTGCTCTCCTATGATAAAATAACCGGTCTTTATCACACCCATGCAAAAGACCGCCCCGAAGACTGATCAGCCCCTGTCAAGGTAGACATGGCAAATATCTAAAAAATTATAGCCGTAAGTTCCATGTTGGTGTTTTAGTATCAGCATGGGATTTGCGGCATTTTGTTATGCCGCGAATTTCGCTTTGTATTTCTGAATCCGTTTGTTTTCGGCAATCGGGAACTGTTCCGGGATCTTCGCGTGCAGAGCTGCCGTGCGAACTTCCATTGGCGTCCTTACTCCAAATCGCTCCTGAAAACGTTCGTAATTGTAAAAATGGACGTATTGGTCGATGGCCGAACGCAGCTCGCCGCCGCTGCTGAACTTGTTCAGGAAATACATCTCTGCCTTCACAATTCCCCAGAAACCTTCCACTGGGCAATTATCGATGCAATGCCCAACGCGGGACATGGATTGCTCCATACCTTGCTTCGAGAGCTTGAACTGGAATGCTTTACTGGTATACTGGACCCCCCTGTCACTGTGGAACAGCGGGTGTGCTTCCGGATTTTTGCGAATCGCCTGCTCAAATGTGTCAAACACCAGCTTATTGTCATTGCGTCCGCTTATGACGTAGGCGACAATCGACCGATCATAGAGATCGAGGATTGCGCTCAAATAGAGCTTCTTAACGGCTGATCCTTCGTACCATTTGAATTCTGTCACGTCCGTTGCCCACTTCTGGTTCGGTCGTTCTGCCTGAAAATCCCTGTGAAGGATGTTCTCTGATGTGGCTTCTGGTGTGGCCCTTTTGTATTTTGCCTTCTTGCACCGGATCACGGAATGGATATTGAGCTCCTTCATGAGTCAATGAATGCGGTTCCTGCTGTAATGCGTGTGGTTCAGGCGATTGATCCAATCAGTCATGCGCCGATAGCCCAGAATGTGGTGGAATCGTTCATCATACTCTTGGATCAGTTGGGCGATGATCTCGTTTTCTTTTTCCGCTTTTGGGATATCGCGCTTCAGCCATTGATAATAGGATGCTCTCGTAATACCGACTTGATCACACAGCCAGCAAATGCCCCAGCCCTTTTCTGTGTGGCACTGCTGGATTGCTTCATAGGTTGTGGCATGGCGCAGCCTGCCGAGTTTCACCTCCCTTCCAGGGCTTTCAATTTTTTTAGAAATAGACCAGCCTCTCCTGTTCCTCAAGCTGCCGTTTCAAGCGCCGGTTCTCACGCTGGAGGCGTTCCATCTCGTTAACTTCTTCGTCGGTTTTATGATGTCCGCGCCGGTCAATAAGGCCAGTTTCCCCGTCAGCGACGTATTTCCTCACCCAATCGTATACCTGACTGTAGGAAACGTCATAGTGCGCGGGGGTGTCCTTGTAATTCTTGCTATGCGATAGACAATACTCCACAATCTCCTTGCGCTCCGAAAGCAATGTTTTCTTTCTTGCTCCTGCCATATAGACCTCCCGTTTGGGATCGTAGTCCTTAAGTTCTATATGGTCATTATACTGCTTCATCCAGTGCCGGAGAACGGAACGGCTTGAAATGTTGTATTTGGCTACGATGTCGTCAACGCTGCCCTCGCCACGTAGCACGGCAAGGACGCAGCTTACCTTGAATCCTCGATTCCCGAAATACGTAACGAGTCATTTGACCACGCTTCACCAATCATCTATTTTCAGGAGCAGCCAGCAGTGGTGTAACGCCTAAATCTCTATAGAGCTGTTCCTGCTTAGCCAGGACTTCTCCCTGTATTGGGGCTTTCCCCGGCTCTATGAAGCATTCAATAGAGTCAAGTTCATCAAGCACTTCATCCATGGTATACTTGGCAAACAGCCCTGCCTGAAACATCCTCTACTTGATGTAGGAAAGGTAAATAAGTGCCACAAATTCGACAAAAATCTTACCTTCCAGGGCACTTTCTGAAGAAACTAATGTCCTGCGCATGTTGAGACGGTCTTTGATGTCAAAATAGGCCTTCTCTACCACATCTCTCGTACGGTATATGTTCAAGGCTAGAAGAGGATCTTTGACCTCATTGCTTACAAGAGCGAAGAAGCCGTAGCGTTCCCTCGCCTTGTCAATTGCTTCCTGATTGACCGTAATCTGTATACCGCGCTTGGGTGTTTCCTTTACAATGAAATACCGGCCGTATTCGCTTTCATGGTCAGCCTTTCTCTGCCCTGATTCCAATTCATGTTGGAGTTTACTGACTTTGCAGTTTAACGTCTTTTCATCCTCCAACCGCTTTTCCGGGTTATAGTAGAGATGAAGGTACATACGCCGTTCATCTTTAAGCACATCCCCCTTGTAGGGCCGTTTCTGCTCGTAATCCCAGGTGATGGTCTTGGAGAAGGCATAGAGGTCATGATTTTCATCGTATGCCTCGTAAGAATCCTTACCGGTCCCGATTTCTGTGATGAAATTTTTAACATACCCCAGCATCGTCCTCACACCTATGATGAATTTATAGTGCTTCCGGTACAGGGCGTTAATGTTATCCTTGCTGTAGAAGCCGCGATCCATGACCAGCTTAATCTTTCCATAGCCAAAGACATCCAGTTCCCGTACCAGTTCATTTACGGTCTTCACATCCGGTATATTGCCGGAGAGCTTGCGGTAATAGAATAGCAGTCCCGATTCCTCGCCGAATAGAAGGGCCAGGTTAATCTGTAGAAGCTTGTCATTGTCCTTGTTCTTACCGTATTTCACCTGCTTCAGAAGCTGGGAACAGCTGGAAATAGATGTCGTGTCATAAGCCCAGCACTTCTTCTCTGCACGCCGTCTGCCCTGCAGACGGAAGAAACGCATCTTTGCTTTCTCAGAGATGGACTGGAAAATCTCTGAGCTCCGCTGAGACGGGATATTCTCACCGTATGGATGCTTATGGAGCTTTGCCCACCCGGCAAACAGGAATAGAAGGTTCCTGTTCTCAAGGATAAGATAATAGACAATGGACTGAATCTGGCGGTAAGAGTCGGGAAAGCAGGTCTTTAAATCAGCAGCAACACCGGTAGCCTCTCCAATCTGGTCAAAGAGGTAGGTAGCGCCATAGAAAAGCCGCTTGGTGTGAATTGACGGCACCGGGCCTCTTTTTCTGAGTACAGGGGCTTTGTCCTTTGACTGGCCACGTCTCTTTCCTCAACCTTTAGTGGGAACCACCTTACCAGTTTCGGGGTCAAGACGGCCAATAAGCTTCCGATGAGAGCGGATCTGCTGCTTCTCCTTGTCCCAGTAAGAAGTTGATTCGTAGACATATGTAATACCACTGCGTTTGTCGTTCTGTCGAACTATAGCCATGGGTTTCACCTCGTTATGTAATCTAAATAAATTACATCACATAACTATCTAAACTCAATGCTTAATATAGTGCTTATCGGATTTTATTGTTGATTTAATCTATTACTTCCTGCGAATTCTTGTTATGTAATTCAAGAATCCAGGTTACTAGATTTTATCATGAATTTGAGGTAATGCCCCCTGAATTCCTGTTTGTTATGATCCGAGAATCCAAGTTACATTTTCTCTGAATTTCAAGATTTCCAGAAAGATATATTATCAATCTAGTATCATGCTAGTGAGTACTACACTCCACAAGGGTCACCTAATACACAGTAGAAAACCACCTACTTTTCAATACCCGATACACGTTGGAGAGCTAGTCTGTTGCCAACCTGCCAAAAACATACAATAACGTTGCAAATACGAATAATATAGGAAGAAGTCATGCACCTGAAGCTGCTGGCTCCCTATTGCGTACCATATAGCACACACATATTGAGTGGTTCTGAAAAGTATAATCTTCAATGAGATTTTCTCCGTTTTATCAATTTTTCCCGAATTAGCCGAAGCTGCATAATATTTTTGGGGGAAATAGTATTACTTAATGTAAAATTATCCACAAAATCCAATATATCTTCTATGGACGAATTTTTACGGAACATACACTTCAGCTTTTCTATGTCATCCTTACCTATAAGAGAATAAGGGATAGATAACTGCTTAAACTCCTCGGGTATCAATTCCGAAACTCCGCCAGCATAGTAACGTCCAGAATATTCGCAAAGAGCTAATGTAAGTGAATTATAAAAAGAAAAAGCAAAACTTTCCGAATCGATTTCCTCTTTGAAAAACAAATTATATGCGATATCAGTCGTGAATATTTCTTCTGGCTTTATGCAAATACGAGGAATCGTATCATATCTTTTAAAAAACACTGCAGTTCCACTTTTGGTTACAGGTACGGCATACCATGGATCCCTACGGGAACATTTATAGCTTTTACGGATTTCAATGTTATTTCGTTTTATTTCTCCAGATTCCTGCAAATACCGAATGAGTTCTCTTGACATATCATCTTCATTAATTCCATTTAAATCCAAAAAAAAGATTTTTTCACCTGCATCAGCTAAGCCATCTATCAAATCTTGGTCAATATTAATAGAATTACGTACCATCGCAGCTTTAGAGATGATAGGCTTTACAAATTTATCACATTGAAACCTTTCCACCTCCGCCTGATTTAATATAAATATTTTATTAGCTCCAGTAACAATTCCAGGTCTACTGGAAGCAAAATTAGAAATTGGCTCAAAATGCCCTTCCAGTGTTTTCAATAAATCAATATCAGAATCTGACAGAACTGCATTCGTCCACTTCTTCAAAGGCTTATTTTTCTTTATTTGAGATTGATACAGCACATCTTTACTAGATAAAGTCTCATACTGTCTATAACATATATAAGGAACTTCTCTCTCCTCGTTAGTTAAATATACCAAGCAGGTGTTTTGTTCAATTTCAGGAAACATTTTTTCTTTAAACGTTATAATATGAATTGTATCAAAATGCTCTTCTAAAAATCCTCTCAGTTTTTCTGCATATTTTACCTGCAAAAATTCCATAGGCAACACAAAAAAAATACACCCTGATGAAGTTAAAACTTTCATTGCGCCAAGTATGAATGCTACCCAAGAGTTTTTTATTAAGTTTTCGGGCAACCCATAATCTTTGCATAATAATCTGCCCTCTTGTAAGAAAGATTCCTCCATATTTTTTATATTAATGTAAGGTGGATTACCTATGACTAAATCATATTTTCTTTCCCAACTTTTAATAGCCTGCAAGAAATCTTTGGCAATAACACGCGTCAAAGGTGAACTAATCTTGGCATTTAATTCCTTTATTTTATCAGCATCATACTCAACAGCAGCATAAAACTTCCCATAGTTCCTTTTTTGTAAAGCGCTAATAAAGCGCCCATCTCCAGCACTGGGTTCAAGTATAGCCCCAGATTTTTCTTTATGTTCAGCTATATAGTCACACATAAATTCAACAGTACATTCAGGAGTATAATAAGTTCCTGATTCTTTTTGAAGCATGATGCCTTGCCCCTCCATAAAGCCGTCAATAACATTCCCATTAATTTGTTGTTGACAGCTTGTATGATGAGGCATTCCGCTTTTTCAACAAATAGGAAAAGATTTTGTCTAATTTATCACTTACAATACAGTTAACTTCTGACTGCTGATCTTCCAATTCTTTTACATTAAGAAGCAGATAGTCCAAACGCTTTAATTCACTTCCCAAATTCAGCTGAGCATAAAATTGACATATTATTTGATCACTTTTATATTCATCTGCGACCTTTATATAATAGTCATCGCTTCGATAGAATATTTTAGCAATAGCATTATTGTCGGGGTTCAGCAAAATACCATATTTCCCTTCCAATTTGAAGTCACTTTTCCTCCTATTACAATCGTGACATGCTAATACCAGATTATTCACTTCCCCAGCCTTTGCTCGTCCCTCCGTGGATTTGGGAAAAGCTGATTGGCAGATATAGTGATCAATTTCAAATAGTTGTGAATCAATAATACCACTCTTTGCACCACAATAAGCACAGCTCCAATTATATATAGTACAAAAATCCTCATAAAAATGTGATTCTCGATTTTTAATCAAATTGTAATCTATTTTCTGGTTAGAATGCTCTTTGTGAATATTCCTTGTCAACTCAGCTTTTTTCTGCTCAATATTCTGATATGCCAATTGTCCTGAAGTGGTCCTATAATCAATCCTTTTTGTTGACATTTTCTTTCAACTCCTTGAACGCTTTTACCAATGTATCTATATCCTGTTTGGTTAAAGCCTCATAAGCATTGATTCCCTTAAGAGAATTGTCAATTCGCTCAAATAATAAATTCCCATCAGCTTTTATATCCTGGGCAAGCTTTTTAGACTCATCTCGATATTCCAATATACCAGAAATTGCATCATCCAGTCGTTTTTCTAACTCGTTTTTATAATACTGTTTACTCTCAATATCTGACTTTAAACTATCATATTTATGTACGACATTCCGCCCCTCTAAGTTTTGATCTTGTGTAATCACCAATGTCTGAATAAAGGGAAAAACTTCCTGCAATATAAGCTTAAATTGTTTCCCAGTAAATTTATCTCTTGCATTCCGTTCCTCAAAAAGATAATTGTCAATGATAATAATATTTGCCTCTCGCACATCTGAATTTGAGAGTAATTTTTCATAAGTAGCATCCTTTTTAAAGGGAATCTCTTTATAATCCTTAATAGCAATCCTTTGTGTTACTGCATCATGATATGGTTGACTGGTATAAATTTCACTTAAATATTCCGATACCCCCTCGTCAACACGATCGTCAATATAAACAATTTTAATTGAAACCTTGCTCTCGTTAATTTCACTCGTCATAATCTATCTCCTAAGCAAAATCGAATACTAAAGCCACCATGCCCGTCTATATCGACAACCTCTCCGCCTGTCATTTGAATTGTATTATTAACTATCCACATTCCTAAACCATGCCCGTCCTTGCGCGATGTTTCATGAACTTCCAATATTCGTCTGGGGTTATTTATATATTTTTGGGAAAGCCCTGCACCATCATCTCTATAAGACATCTCTAAAAAACCATTTACCCTGGAAGCGCATATTTTGACATTAAGATTCTGATTGGAAGTACTATTCTGCTGCCAGCTGTTCAAAATAAGATTGTCAAAAATCGTATCAAATATATCAGAAGAACCGTCTACTTCAATTGTGCTACTAATCAAAACTTTGATCTTTATTTTAGCATAATCTCGCATCCATTTTTGCGCAATTCGATTGATTTCTTTATTGACATTAAGGCGACGGTTTTGAAACCTATGCTTTTCTATCTGTTCGAGCATGGTCTTTATAAAGATAGATGTCTTATGATTAACATCTTTGCACCTTAAAAGCAATTCCGGCACATTTTTATATACATGCTGCGTTTTTTCCGGTGAATTAAGTTCTTCCCAAAAACCATACGTCTTTAATGCCTTCACAATACGTTCGTAGTTTTTATCAATGGTATTCAAATCATTACCAGCTTCATGCGCTATAGCAGCAGCTTTTAATCCAATTGTTACAAAAACATTTAAAACTCTTACATCATAATGATATCTTCCTTCTATTTCTTTCTTCTGTTGTTCAATATGTTTCGTCTCTTTCCTTATTGTATTTAGTTCATTATGTAGACCTCGTATTTGAGATGCAGATAATCCATGTACCGATTCTGGTGTCTTCAGCACTTTATCTAATACCGGAGTTTGTTTTCTTACGATCTTCTCATTTTTCTTATTAATACTACGTATAATTTTTTGCCGATATCTTTCAAAACAGGAAATTCCAATGGTTACTATTTTTACTAAAAGTTTATAATATATATTTTCTTCAAGTCCCTGACGATTGGCCATGTCCTTTAATTGAGGATTATGAGCTTTATCTATCATAACATACCCGGAAATCTGATTCGCCCGTACACGCCAGGAGCCAGTAGGATGAGTTGCAGCTGCAGGAGAACTTCTAACACGCCTATTAAGCTCAAGCCAATCTTGACTTCCATCAAAAGAAGCAATGCTAAAAGCATTCCTATATAAAACAATACCATAATCATAACGGTCCTGTAGTGTTTCATATTTATATAAAAAATTTTCTTTATCTGTCATTGTACTTGACTTCAACGAAAAGTAAAATTCAGCAGAGAAATTTCCAAGCTTTTTTAAATCATCACCAAGTTCATCTTTTGACAAGTCAAAATCATCGTTTGTGGATAGTTCATTAAAGATATTGACGGAATTAATATCTTCATGAATATCCAAGTTTCCACAATATTTCTGTGCATCCTCAAGAAACTCGTCATTCTTAATGTCGTACGTTAAAAGATTCTGTCCATCATAGTTTAAATGAATAGTGCTGACATGGGTTCTTCCTAATTCCGGATTGTGAAATATATACTGTACGGGCAGCTTCTGCTGCGGCAAAATTTGAATCTTCATTTGGTCATCGTTATAAGTAATAGATAAATAATTCGTTAAACTTGATATCCTCTTATCAGTCCAACGATCACGAAGCAAGGAAATATCTATTTTAGTGCCATGCCCGCACGAAAGGGCATTATCTCCTAAATATTCCTCAAGAGTAGATTCACCCCAATCAGTATTCCATTCAACAGGACAAGAGCCCATCTTTTGAGTGATCATTTTTACTTTTCTTCCCAACCTTGCCAATGCAAATCTCCCGACCCCTTTTGATCCGGCTAAGACCCTCTGTTTACCGTCCTTATCTATCAGCGAAAAATAGCCCTTATCACTTTTCCCGACATGCATCCAGTGTTTGCGGATATCATCAGCATTCATCCCAATACCATCATCTTCAATGACCAAATGGCCATTGCTAAAATCCAAAGTCAAATATTTAGCCTGCGCATCATAAGCATTTTTAACAAGCTCCAACATTGCCGACATTTCATTTGTAAAATTCTGGACCCCTAAAAGTTCGGCTATGGTCTCATCTTCAACTTCATATTTTAACCTTTCCATCGAAATAACCTCCCTTTGTTCATGAACATTACTATCCATAGCTTTTCATAAATCAATTATTTAACCTAAGATGAACTAATCAGAAAAAATCAGAAAAAATCGGACTATGACGCTTTCTTGCTCATGTACTTCATGGAGTGTTGAAAGACGGGTCCAAGATATCTTGTGACGATTTTATTGAGAAGTCTTTTGCTTCTTATCTTTTAAAAGATATTATACTTTCATCCCTGCACACGGACTCCCGTTATTTCTCTATGATGGGCGATGATCGTACTAAACTGACTTTTTCCAAAAGCTTTGTAAACTATATGCAAAAGTATTGTCCTGCCTTTGGCAAAGGATGTTATGTTGACTCCACACCGCTTCCAAACGACATTATGAACAATCCTTTCAACGTTTTATCCTACCATGGTATAGCCGCTTCAGACACTATGGTGCGTTTGATACTGGTACTTGATGAAGCAACAGGTTTACCGGTATGGTATGACATTATTCACGGCAAGCTTCCTGATATAAGCACGATTATGAATGTGCTCAATGATGTGGCAGAAAGTCTTGGAATTGTGATAGATTCGCTGGTTTTGGATGCTGGCTACATCCCACAGTCTCTTATTGAGGCATTTCATATCGGTTCAGGCAAGGCATTGATTGGGCGTATGCCTGCCCGGCACGGATAGCCTTTTAAAGAGCTGTATTGGCAGGTAAAGCCTCTCTTTGGAAAGGGAAAATAAATTTTTCATACGTAACCACCATACATATTTTGGTAAGAGAAAATCCATCACTCTGTTCGGCCGGTCGGAATATGCCTATGTATATGTGTATCAGAATAATGCATTAAAAAGGTATGGAGATTATTTGTCTGAGCATGAGGAAGAATTTGCCGCAATGAAAGATAAAGACTGGATGACTGTTAAATACGGTTTTTTCATTCTGATTTCTAATTTGGAAACAACACCGGAAAAGCTGCTGACAAACTACTTTGAAAGAACTCAGATTGAGATAGCATTCAAAACCAGCAAAGAATATCTGGAGATGCTGCCGCTTAGTAAATGGACTGATGAAACCGTACGGGGAAAAATTCTACACGACATTATTGATACAATCATAGTTTTCAACTTACGAAGGGTCGTGGATAGCAGTAGAAGATCCCTTTCTGAAATATACGGGAAAACGCAATCACTCATGTGTATGCTGGGCCGAGACCAGATTGTAACGGTTGAGACGCCAAATAAACAAGTAAGAAATTATTACGAACTCTTAAATTTGAAAGTGCCAAGCCATGTGGACTTGAAAAAATATTCGTCTCTCATTTTGGGTTAATAGTGTAGTTCTACTTCTCTGTTCATCTTAGGTTTAAAGGGTGCATAACAGAGACCGACAAACATATATGGCACCATCAGCCTTTTCCAACGACTCTTTATGATATCTAATGGCCGTTTACCTGCTTTCACAAAATTCTTGCGTACAATCATATAGCCTGACAGAAAGAAAAACAGAGGCATATGAAAGGAATAAATTATATCATGAAGCCAGCGATATCCCGTCACCGAGATGCCTGTACTGCTTGCTGCATCCGGAATACAGTGACCTATAACCACCAAAATTATTGCTATTCCCTTTGCAATATCAATCCATGCTATGCGCTATCTGTCTATCTGTCTATCTGTCTATCTGTCTATCTGTCTATCTGTCTATC
>OGRO01000607.1_pt1 | contig 33583 bp, 29 predicted proteins | sample 1553451 | NCBI WGS metagenome assembly OGRO01 (sample SAMEA2580021, study PRJEB22360) | human gut metagenome | reverse complement strand
GGGGCGTCTTCCGGAGGCGCTCCAGCGCACCTCCGCCAGCGCGGGCGGTGCCCCAGTTCACAGCTGGGCGACGGTTGGGCGCGGGCCGGGTGACAACGGGGCGCTCCCGAGGTGGAACGGCGCGGCGGGCCTTAGGCTCGTCGATGGCGCCGTTCGCCCTGCCGCCCCCGTTGGGGGCGGGGGCGCGGTCCGTTCGCGACAAAGGAGTCCATCATGGCAGAAACCAGCCCCTCCTTCACCGTCACCATGAACGACGGGAAGAGCACACAACCGGAACAGCCCGTCCCCGAGCCGGCTAGCAAGCAGCTCACCTGGACTGACGGCAAGCAGACCATCAAATACACCGCCACTGCCGAGATGCTGCCGTTGCATACCGACGACGGCACGCTCATCGGGCACATGTTCGCTCTCTCCTACGTAAGCGATGCGGCCGACAAGTCCGATCGCCCCGTCACCTTCTGCTGGAACGGCGGCCCGGGCGGCTCGTCGGCCATGGTCAACATCGGCGGCTTGGGCCCGCGTCGCGTGCCCATCAATACCATCAAGCAGCTGCCCTGCCCCACGAAGCCCGAGGACAATCCCTACTCGCTTCTGCCCACGACCGACCTGGTGTACCTGGACGCCATGGGCACTGGCTACTCGAAGGTGGCCGAGGGCTACGACCCGAAGAAGGTCTGGGGCGTCGACGGCGACGCTGACGCCTTCATGCGCGGCATCGCCCAATGGCTCACCACTCACGAGCGTTGGAACACGCCTCTGTACCTGTACGGCGAGTCCTACGGCACCATGCGCAACTCGGTACTCATGCGCGTGCTCGGTGAGCGCGGCATCGCGCTGACCGGCGTCATCGAGCAGTCCACCATTCTCGATTACGCGCCGACGCTTTCGGGCAACGACCTGTACTACATGGGCATGCTGCCGGTCTACGCCGCCACGGCCAACTACTTCGGCAAGGCCGGCGCCGGCGTCGACCAGTTCGAGTGGTTCGACCGCGCCTGGAGGTTCGTCGATGAGAAGTACGGTCGCGCCCTCATCGCGAGCGACTCCATCACCCCAGAAGAGGAGCACGAGCTGGCCGTCGAGATGAGCGAGCTCATCGGGCTTCCGGCCGAGTTCATCGAGGGCAAGCACCTGCGCATCGAGCTGGACATCTTCCGCAAGACCATCATGGCCGACGAGGGCCTGTTCACCGGCCGCTACGATACGCGCTTCACCGAGCCGGCCTACATGGATGTGCAAGGCGACAACGAGTTCTTCGCCGGAGAGGATCCCTCCGGCGACGCCATCATGACGCCGGACCAGTCCGCCTGGATGAAGCTCGTCCAGGAGACGGGCTTCAAGGGCTCGCCGATCAACCTGCTGCTTTCCATGAAGGTGAACGAGGAGTGGAACTGGACGCACCAGGCCCCCGGCACCATGGGCAGCCCCGTGTGCCCGAACACCGCCTACGATATGGGCACGGCCCTGCGTCGCAACCCGTTCTGCCGCGTGCTGTTCTTCGGCGGCATCCACGATGCGGCCACGCCGTTCTGGAACGTGAAGCACTCCATCTCGAAGATGTTCTTGCCCGAGTCCATCACGAGCCGCATCGAGTACAAGGTGCATGAGAACGGGCACATGGCCTACGAGGACCTGCCCACCTTGGAGAAGATGGCACCGGAGCTGGCCGCCTTCTACGAGAAGAGGCACGAGGCGTAAAACGCGCTGTATTGCTTGTGCGGATGCTTGGAACTGCAGATGCATGAAAACGGCCGCCGCCCTTTGAAGGACGGCGGCCGTTCTGTATGGCTCTGCGAAGTGCTTACGGGCGCGACAGGCCGTCGACGGGAAGCACGGCGCCCGACACGTAGCTGGACATATCGCTGGCCAGGTACAGACAGGCACAGGCGATGTCCTCTGGCTCGCCCATGCGGCCGAGCGGGATGGACTCGATGAGCGGCTTGATGACCGAGTCGGGCAGCGCGTCCACCATGTCGGTGTGGGTGACGCCCGGGGCCACGGCGTTCACGCGGATCTTGTGCTTGGCCAGTTCGCGGGCGAGCGACAGCGTGAGCCCGTTCACGGCGAACTTGCTCGTGGGATAGGCGAAGCCCGAGGGCTGGCCGTACTTGCCCACCATGGAGCTCGTATTCACGATGGAGCCGCCCTCGCCCTGCTCGATCATGATACGCGCCGCCGCCTGGGTGCACACGAACACGGCGGTCACGTTGATGGACATGACCTTGTTGAACTCCTCCAAGGTGTAGTCCACGAGCGGCGTGCGGGAGCTGACGCCTGCGTTGTTGCATAGCACGTCCAAACGGCCGAAGCGGTCGACCACTGAGGCGAAAGCCGCCGCTACGGAATCGGGGTCGGTCAGCGAGGGCGCGATGCCCATGACGTTGTCGGTGAAGCCCTCCTCAGCGAGCTTGGCCAAGGCCGCATCCACGGTCTCCTGGCGCGAGCCGGCCAGCGCCACCTTCGCGCCGTTCTTCAGAAACTCGCGAACGATAGTGAACCCGATGCCGCGCGTGCCGCCGGTGACGATGGCCACCTTTCCTTCTACGATGCCCATGGGCGTCCTTTCTCTAGGGTAAACTCGCATAATCATATCGCGGAGGAACTGCCCCGTTGGTTTCGGGACGGTTACAAAGCGAGAGGCTCAGAGCGAAGGCTAGGGCAGAGAGGGGCAAGGGCAGGGGCGGGGCGCAAGTCGGCAGCTGCTAATTCCGCGCCCAGCGCTCGTTCTCGTCGCACCACATGAACAGCTCGTAGACGCGAAGGCTGGGGGCGATCAGGTAGGTCTCGGGCGTGAAGCCGAATGCGGGGCTGTCGCCGTTGACGACGGCGGTGCCCAAAAGCATCTCCGGCGTGGCCTGGGTGCGGCGGTGCTCGGCGGCGATGCGGGCCGCCTCGTCGGGGTGCTCTTCCAGCCAGCACTCGGCCTGGGCTTCCACATGGCGCATCTCGGCCAGCAGCGCCTCGCGGCGCAGGGCGCGCAGTTCGTCGATGCGGTCGTAGTAATCGATGCGCACCCGTGGCGTGCGCACGCCCTCGGTCACGTAGAGGCGCACGAGCTCCATGGGCATGCGTTGGGCGAGATCGTGCAGGCCGGCGCTGAACTCCTTGGACTTGCGCCATGTGGAACGAGCAAATGCCACTTCAGTGGTAATCATAAGGGCCCCTTTTGTCGTTTCAGCAGTGTTTGAAGCCACGCGCTCACTATAGCACGCGCGTACTCGCGGCGCGAGGGCGATTCTGTGTCGGTTTGCTGGCGATTTCAGGGAAAGGGAGGGTGGTCTGGATGGCGTCCGGCTTTTCAAGCCAAAACCTGCAGAAAGTCCACCGCCGCGCGACGGGGAGGGTCGTACGCGCGGCGGGGGCGATGGTTGGCGGTTGGTGAAGCGGGCTCACGGGAAGGCGAAATGGACGAATGAGCCTTCCCGTGCTCGCAGGCTGCTATTGAGCGGCGCCGGAGAGCAGCTTCGCCACGTGACGGCCCTCAACGGAGCTGCGGCCGCAGGCCACGCCTACGACATACTCGGGATAGTTACCCGAGAAGAAGCTGCCGGATACGTCACCAGCGGCATACAGGCCCTCGATGACGTTCAGCTCCGGATCGAGCACCTGGCAGTTCTCGTTAATGCGCAGACCGTCGATCGTGGTGAGCAGCGAGCCGCCGAACCAGCAACCGTAGAAGGGGGGCTGGCGGATGGCGGAGAGGCGGTAGGCCTCCTTGCCGAAGTCCTCGTCCACCTGGTTGTCGTAGAAGCCGTTGTAACGCTCCACCTCGGCGAGGAAGTTATCCTTGTCCTGGCCGGTGAAGCCGAGCATGTCGGCCAACTCTTCAATGGTGTCGGCTTTCATGAGGATGCCGGCCTCTTGGGAAGCGGCAGTGTACTCGTCGTAGGTCATGCCCATCTCGATGTAGGGCACCACGCGCGAGCAGCCGACGGTTTCGAAGCGCAGCATATCGTCCATCATGTTGCTGTCGTAGACCTGGCACCACACCCCGCCGGGCTGGTAGGTGGCGGCGAAGCAGATGAAATCGTAGGGGGTAGACTCGTTGGCGAAGCGTTGACCGCGGCGATTCACCTTCATGAAGGGCTGGCTGCCGATGTTCTCTTGGAAGATGCTGCCACGGAACATGGCGCCTTCGCCTTCGCCCTCGTAGCCGGCATCCACGCCAGGAGCCACGGCCCCACGGTCGAAGACCATGGGGGCGGCGTCCTTGTCTTTAGAGGCTCCGGCCCACAGCCCCGCCTTGATGCCGTCGCCTGTGCAAGTGGGATTGAAGCTGGAGGCGGTGCAGCAGGCTACAGCGGAGGGCTGCAGGGCGGTCATCATCACGGGGTTGGCCGCGTAGCCGCCCGTGGCGAGCAGGGTGTTTTTAGCATTGATCTGCTTCATACCGTCTTTGGTTTCGAAGATAGCGCCTGTCACCTTGCCATCGGCGTGAACAAGCTTCACCATCTTATGCTCGAACAGAATGTCGTGACCTTGGCCGGACAAGCGCTCGGCGATGACGTCGTTGCGCGTGGGCGGGACGTAAGAGGGCTCCCACAGGTGCTGCACATAGGGCACATAGTAGTCGGTACCGCCCGTGGCGTGCTCGGGCGGCATGTCCAGCATGACCTCTTTGCCGGCGTCTTTCATTACCTCGGTCACCCAATCAATGTATTCGGCCGAATCGTCGATCCAGCGCTTGATGAGCTTCTGGTTGCACTTGCCGGAGGCGTAGCGCGTCAGCTCGTTCAAGAGCTTCGGCCGGTCGATGGTCACGTTGTTGGCCTTGGCGTAAGCGGTGTCTACGCCGCCGAGGTACTCGCGGGTCTCGGGAACCTGGTTGCTCTTATCGCAGGCAATGAAGTTGAGGCCCAAATCGGCCGCCGCGCCAGCAGCGGCAAGGCCGGCCGTGCCGGCGCCAATGATGAGGAAGTCGGTGTCGAGGGTTTCGACGATGTCGCTCTCGGCGACTTCGGGCTCTGCGCCAAGCCAGTCTTCTGCGGCCGCCGTGGCTTCGGGCGTCGCGGCTGCGCCACCAGTTGCTCCGAGGTCTTTCTCGGCCGAAGTCTGGGGCGCGCATCCTGCCAAGCCCATGGCCCCCACGGCGGCCACGGCGCCAAGGCCGAGGAAGTCGCGGCGGTTCATCTTCATCGATTCTTTGCTCATAGTCCCTCCTGTATCGTGGATCTCTCTTGCGTCGACGAGCGGTGTGATTGGCCGTCGCAATGCGTCATCATGGAGGAACTGCGCGATAGAGGCCATCGCTTGCGCGCGGTTATTCGAGAAATCACCTCTCTGAGGTGATACCGCTACCAGGGGTTTTCTGAACCTGAGGGAGGCGAGTTGCTATACTTCTCTTTTGAGGAGGGACTCCTGTGGAGTGCGGGTGCGATGACATGAGAGGCTCGGGGAGGGAATCGATGGGAAAGGCAATAACCAAGGACAGCGTATTTGACTCGATGCGTCGTGTTGAAGCGGCGCTCAAGTTGCGCTACATGGGCATTGGGTTTGTCTGGGCGTGGCTGTATTGCACCTATGCAACGTCAGCGGTGTTTCCCTATCGAAGCGGTCAGTCCATCAACTCCGATGAATCATGGCTCCTCTCGGCGGTAGCTGTCGTGCTCGGATTTTTCGTCGGCGGCTTGTTGCTGAGTCGAAGACCGCTCGGGGCCCGCTGCTTGCGAAGATTTTCCATAGCGGCAGCGCTGCTTTTGGCAGCGGGAACCATTGTTTCGGCTCTGGGTGCATTTGCGTTGGGGCTTGCGTGGCTGGGAGGGGCCATGACAGGCGTGGGCTATGCGTTGCTCAGCCTGCTGTGGGCCCGTGCGCTCATGGTGCTGGATGTGGAGGAGCTGGAAGCGGTAGTGCCTCTCTCGTCGCTAGTTATCGTGCCGTGCGTTGTGGTATACCCTCTGCTGGAGGGGGTTGTGGGCGTAGTGGCGACGGCGTCGCTGCCGTTGATGTCCGGCGTCTTGCTTCTCCTTTGCTTGCGTGAGGGGGCTAAACGGTGCGGCGTCGAAGAGGCGGCGTCAGGCGTTGGGGGGATGTCGCCCTACCTCAAGGAAGCTGAAGCGTCGGGCGCCGCTTCAGCTTCGTCGGGTGCCGGCGCGTCTCTATCCCGACGCTTCGGAATTGCAGAATCGTGGGGCTTCTATCTTGGACGCGTCGCGGTTGTTCTCGTGGTGCTGTATCTCGCCATCGGGTGGCAGGCCGCTTTGGCCGATGTCCGCGACAGTATGCATGCGCTCATCGATCTTGATGTCTCCATGCTCATTTCCAGCCTTGCCAGCGTAGCTTTGGGCATTGCCATCGTATTCTTTTCGAGAAGGGTGAGTTTCACGGGGTTGTTCCGCTGGGCGGTTCCGTGCGTGATCATAACGCTTGTACTGCATGGGTCTTCCGGTCTGTGGGCCGGATTTGTCTCCAACGCCATCGGGGATACTCTTGATTCGCTCATTCAGGTGCTGGTGTATTTGTTTGCGATCACTCTTGCCAAGCAAGGAAAGGCGCCTGTGGCCTTGGGCGTGGGGCTTCTCAATGGCTCCGTGCAGCTGGGTGTGCTTTTTGGCAACCTTGCGGGGAGCGCATGCGCTGGTCCCGCCGCGGCGTCTTCTGAGGTTGCCTTTCTGTCGGCGCTCATCTGCCTCGTGGCCCTCGTTGGCATTGTGGCGCCCCAGCGCGAACCGATTGAAGTGCGGCCGATGGCTGAGGCGGGTTCGGATGCGCTTGAGCACTCACTCATGGTGGGGTGCGAACTGCTGCAGAAGAAATTCGGCCTGTCTGATCGCGAGACGGAAATTGCCTTTCTCCTAGCCCGTGGTTACAGTCGTCCCTATATCCGCGAGAAGCTGTTCATCTCCAAGAACACGGTGGCAACGCATATCAGGCACATCTATGGAAAACTCGGCATTCACTCGAAAGAGGAACTTATCGATTTAGCTACCGAGGCGGCAAGGAAATAGAAGGCTCGGAGCTGCCTCTTCTCTCGATGCCTTTACGGAGATGTCTTTGTGGGCGTTTTCTGGGCGCGATGGGCAGGGCGGTGCTTGGTCGTGTGTTGCTTCTAGCCGAACAGCAGATGCAAGAAATCGATGCGCTTCTGCAACCCTTCGTAGATGAAATCGGTGCGGTCGTACATTGAAGGGTTCTCGTCGAGAAAATCGCTGGCCCATTCGGGGAATCCCGCGAGTTTGTCCAGATCGAGCCAAGAGGTGTCGCCTATGAGACGCAGCTGCCGGTCGGCGTCTTCGTAGAAGGGACGCATATTCACCACGAAGGGCGTGTAAGCCAGCTCTCGCGTGGGCACGCGGCACCAGAGGCTCGAGCCGGTGTCGAACAACGGGGCAGCGCGGTACTCGAGGGTTTCCACATCGCGGATGAGACCGAAGTTGCGCCAGTGACGATCGGTGTTGGCCATGATGTCGTCGCAGAGGATCATCTTTCCGAGGGCTGTTTCGATGTCCTCCACGCCCAGCGCGACGCAGCATTCCACGTAATGACGGTAGCTGTCGCGGTGGGGGACCTGAGGGAGAACCTCGTTCACGTAGTAGGCGGGGATGAACTCCTCGGTGGGGCCGACGAAGTTCGGGCACGAGCTGACCGGCGCGCCGCCCCATTCGATCAGCGTGTAGGGAACGTAGTCTCCGTCAGACAGCAGGCGCGAGAAAAGCTCCGTGGCGATAACCTCGTTGTAGGGTTCCTGATCGAGCAGCGTACCTCCCTTGAGCAAGCATCGCTCGCCATTGCGGCACACCCAGCGTTTGGAAAGAACGCCGTCGGAGGTGTTGTCGGGGGAGTCGAGGCCCACGTCGGCCATCCATTCTTCGACCGGCGCTTCGGAGAAATCGTTCTCGAAGTAGTTGACGTCGCTCCAGCGAATCTCGCTTCCATAGGGCTTGATCCAGTACTGGTCGGAAAGGGAGAGCCCCATACTTTTGAAGGGGAGATCATAGGTGTCGGCAACGCCGAGCTCGACCAGCTTCGCTTCGATGCCGTGGCGCGCCTTCGGAATGGCACGATGACACCACCAGTAGGAAAGTGCGGTTTTCGAGGCTTTTGTTCCCCGCGGGGACATGATGGAAAGGGGAGCGCGTTTGGCGTCGATGATCTCATCGGCATCGAGAAATTCTCCCGTCGAGGCGTCGAAACGGAAAGCGAGCACCTCATGGTCGCGGTTCATGAGCAGGTAACGGGAGATGTTTGGCTGGCTCAGGCGCGCGCTTGGTCGGCCGCGACCGGGGTTGTGCTCGCGGCGTGCCTCGACGCTCTTTTCGTCTATGAGCCAAATGCCCGCAACTTGTTCGGCGGCTAACACGCCGCTTCTGATGAGCTGGCGAACACGGGCGGGGCTCACGCCGAGCTTTGCGCTGGCTTCGGCAACGGTAATGCTGAACATGGGCTCCTCCAAAAAATCTTTCGATTGCGAAATATTATCACGGAATTAGTAATTCTAGAAAAATCTTTCGAAATCGAAAGATTTTTCTAGAAGGAAGACGCCATCCCGCAAGCAATCAAGAGAATGGCCAGGAAACCAAAGTTCAGCACGCTGAACAGGGCGAGGAAGCGACCAGTGGATAGCTCGGGCAACGCGGTCGCTCGGGGGAAGATTTTGCGCACGCTGGTGAAGTGCTGCAGCGTGATGAGGCTCGCAAGTGAGCCAACAAGGGTGCCGGCGCCTCCGATGTTCACGCCGACGAGCAGGGGCTGCCATGCGCCCGTGAAATGGGAGAGCAGCACAGCGGCGGGCACGTTGCTGATGATCTGGCTTAAGCCGGCGCTCACGAGCAGGCCGTGATCGGCCATGAGGGGCGAGAGCCATGCGGACACCTCTGGCACGCGCGCCAGGTTGCCCGCGAACACGAAGAAGCAGGCGAAGGTGGCGAGTAGGCCCCAGTCCACGGCAGCCAAGGCGCGCCGGTCGAGGGCGGCGAGCGCGGCGGCTACGACGGCGACGGCGGCGGCGACGGGCACGATGCGGAATACGGCCAGCAGGGTGAGGGCGACAAGCGTTCCGTAGATTGCCAGGCGCCGTCGGCTGAGCGGCATCGGCACGGCGAGACTGCGCGTATCGTCTCGGCCTGCCGTTCGACTGACCGCACAGCCACCAGGTGCAGGCGACGATGCCGGCGGTCGACAGCGCGAAGGGCAGTGCCATAGCGGTCAGGAAATCGCCGAGGCCGAGCCCGTAATAGGAATAGAGGTAGAGGTTTTGCGGGTTGCCGAAGGGAACGATCATGCCGCAGAGGTTCGCAGCCAGGCTCTGCAGCACGAACACGGGAGCCACGAGACGGGGGAGGTTCGCGCCCATAAGGGTGGCCGCCGAAAGCGGCAGCATCATGATGAGGGCCATGTCGTTGGTTGCCACGCACGAGAGCACGGCCGTTGTGAGCACGAGGGCCAGCGCGAGGGGCCCAGGTCTGCGAAACCGTGCGATGACGGCGCGGGCCGCCCGGTCGAAAGCGCCCATGAGCCGCAGCGCGCTCGCCACGGCCAGCACGCAGAACAGGCATCCAAGTGTCTTCCAATCGAAATACCCCAGATAAGCCTCGTCGGGCGGCACCGCCGGTGCGGAAGCCGCAGCCGCCACCGCCGCCACGACGAGCACAGCGTGCTCGCGTAGAAAGGCAGCAGGAGTGGTGGCGGAGATACGCAAGGGACGCTCTTTCTCGAAACAGGACAGTGCCCGTAGTGTACCCCAATGTCGCACAAACAAAGAGCGCCGTTACCGGGATGAGCAGTAGCCCCGAGCCACCCGGGAAGGGCTTTGCTCTCGAGGGAGGCCTTTTTTGCACGAGATCTCGAGTTATAAGCGTCTGAACTCTGCGTTGCGTTCGGTCTTCGGAAGAAGTTTTTGGAAAACACCTGGTCAAAGCTTCGCGCGCATCGAGACTATTCCGGGTCACTGAAGGATCTGTCTCCTAAGGCTCATAACCGGTGATTTGCTGCAATTTCGAGGTGGTTCGTCGACCGAGAACGTGAGTGAGTGCTCTTATGCCTATCTTTTATGGGCCATGACGAACATGCAGTTGCTTTTGACGAGAGTGCCCGCGACAATAGGGAAAACGATGCGGAAAGCGGCGGCCCGGCCGCCGCTTCGAAGCAGGCGTCTCGGAAGAGGCCATCGACGAGTTCGTTACCCCCTACGCCGAGTGGCCGCGCAGTTTAACCTTCACAAAACTGGTCAAGTTGCCTTGCCAATTATTGAAAAACTGGCAGAGTTACTTGGCCAGTTACGGGGACGTTAGATTCTGCGCGTCCCCGCTGTCTGCCTCTTCGCGACCTGCTATGCGATCTCGATAAGGTCGCCGGGGGCGATGGTGCCGCCGGCGAGCACCTTGCAGAAGACACCCTCCCGGGGCATGATGCAGTCGCCCATCTGGTGGTAGATGGCGCAGTGGGCGTGGCACTGCTTGCCGATTTGGGTCAGTTCCAGCACCACGTCGTTGCAGACGAAGCGCGTGCCGATGGGGAGGCTTTTCAGGTCGAAGCCCTCGACGATGATGTTCTCGCCGAACGCCCCATGGCCCACTTCGGCGCCGCGGTTCTTGAATGCCTCGATCTGCTCGTAGGGCAGAAGGCTCACCTGGCGGTGCCACGGCGCAGCGTGGGCGTCGCCCTCGATGCCCCAGTTGGGCCTAAGCTCGATGACGGCTTGCTCGGTTTTCTGGATTCCCTTGATATCGCTCGTGCATACGGCTTTGATCACGCCCATGATGCACCTTTCTCGCTGGCGATGGGTCGTGCGCCACTCTCGACCCACCCGGTGCATAGGACTTGGCCCCCGACCCGCTGCACGACGCTGAAGGGGGAATGCCGGCGCGCCCAAATTCTAGCGAACCCCTAGACTATTTGCAAGCGGGGATAGTAGAAGCGAATGCTCCTTTACCAGTTTTAGAGCCTTTAGAATTTTTAGCAGTCTTAGCCAAGGCACCCGACGCGGCTCTTCTGGCGTCTAGCCTGTCGGCATGAGCGCGCGAGCGAGCACCTTTCCGACCAGCACGCCGGCGACGCACAAAACGACGCTGACCAGGGCGTAGGCGCCAGCGATGGCGTATTGACCGCCCTCGATGAGCTCGAGGGTCTCCAGCGAGAAGGTGGAGAACGTCGTGAACCCGCCGCATAGGCCCACCTTCAAAAACAGCACCGCCTCGCGGGAAAGGGCGCCGGCGGCCAGCTCGGAGGTCTCCACGATGGCCCCTATGGCCACCGACCCCAGGAAGTTGATGAGCAGCGTCATGAGCGGCAGCTCGCCTCCCAGCGGGATGAGTCCCAGGCCGTAGCGCCCCATGGCGCCCAGCGCGCCGCCCGCTCCCACGCACAACAGGCCCATCATCGCTCGCTCTCCTTTCCCGAGTCCATCGCGCGCCCAGTATACGCTATCGGGGGAGAACGCGCTGCGCCATTGGGGGAGCGCGCCCCTCTAGCGGCGGGTGTGGCGCACGCCGTCGGGGAGGCCCGCTTCGGGCATGCGCAGGGTGCCGGCCTTCTCGCGGCGGCGCATGTTCCACAGCATGGTCGCGGCTACGACCAGAAGCGGCAGGCCGCCCACGATGCCCGTGCACAAGGGCCCCACGAAGGGGTTGCCGCCCGAAAGCGAGAACAGCGTCACGCCGTTAGTCGTGCCGTTCGCGGCCCCGTGCCCGATGGCCGCGGCAAACGTGGAGCCGGTGCGGATGGTCACGTAGCTGAGGAAGATGGCGAGCACGGTGCACCAGGCGCACATTTGGAATCCCTCGCGCGTCACGAGGCGCGTGAGCACCACGCCCAGGGCGGGGAAGAGCATGGTGAGCGCCACGGAGACCATGTAGGCGAGGTCGGGCGAGAGGAACTCGCTCGCGTAGGGGGCGGTGCCTTGGGCGATGGGGTACACCACGAGAAAGTCGTAGGCGTAGGTGATGCCGAAGGTGATGGCGAGAAAGACAAGGGCGCGTTTCATAGCGGAGTCCTTTCGTCGGGAACGAGCGGGCAGGGCTTCGGGTGGCCGCGGCGGCTTTCGCGGGGCGACGAGAAGCCGATCGCCCGTATTTTGTTCTATGACAACTAGAACAGTTTATGTTATACTCCGAGTAGAACAAGAAGTCAATGGCCCGTAGCGCGCCGCTACGGGCCGCTCGGAAAGGACGCCCCCATGCTCATCGCCGTCGACGCCGCGGCCGCCGAGCCGCTCTACCTGCAGATACGCAACCAGATTGTGGCCGGCATCGCCACCGGCCAGCTGGAGCCGGGCCAGTCGCTGCCCTCAGTGCGCTCCCTAGCGAGTGACTTGGGCATCAACCTGCACACGGTGAACAAGGCCTACGCGGTGCTGCGCGACGAGGGCTACGTGCGCATGCGCGGTCGCGCCGGGGCGGTGATCGCCGATCCGGCTGCCGCCGATCGCGCCGACGCCGACGCATCGGCCCAAGTGAAGATGGAGGACGACCTCTTCAAGCTGGCCTTGGCCTTCCGAGCCCGGGGCGGCGCGCGCGGCCAGTTTCTGGAAGCGGCCGCTGCCCAGGCCGCACGCGCCTACGGGGTGATGGAAGATGCCGAGCCCGCCCCGCGCCCGACGCGGAAGAAGAAGGCTGCCGATGGGTCGTCGGTGGCGGCCGCGGGTGCAGGCACGTCGTCGGTGGCAGTTGCGGCTGCAGCCGCGGGCGAGGCGGTGGTGCCCCAATGAGCGTGACGTCTCCCGTAATTCCTCTTCTCGGGCTTTTGACCCTCGTCGTTCCCCTCATGGGCGTGCTCATGGCGCTCACGCCCTACCTCATGCCGAAGCGCGAGTGCTTTGCCGTCACGGTGCCCGACGATGCGGCGCGCGATCCTTATCTGCGCCGCCTGAAACGCGCCTATCTTGCGATCATGCTGGCGCTTGCGGCGGCGGCAACGATTGCGTGCGCGGCAGCCCTTGCGCTCGATCCCGAGCATGCCTTCGTCGCGACGCTGGTCGTGGCCGCCCTCGTCCTGTGCGTGGGCGGCTACGCCCTCATGCTGTATTTCCGCGCGAAGGTGCAGCGCTACAAAAAGGCTCAGGGCTGGGTGGCCGAGGGGCGCCGCAGCGCGGGATTTATCGGCGACGAGCCCTTCCCGAAGCCTCTCTCCCTTGCTTGGGATCTGCTGTACGTGCCCGTAATCCTCATTACGCTGGCCATGGGCATCGTGGGCTATCCCGCCATGCCCGGCAAGGTGCCCCTGCACATGGATTTGGCGGGGAAGGTGACCGAGTGGGCCGACAAGTCGCCGGGCATCGTTGCGTTTCCCGTGCTGTTCGTGGCGCTCATCGCCGTGTGCCTCACCGTGGCCCATTGGGTGATTCTGCGATCGAAAAAGGGCAGCGATCCCGCCATGCCGGCGGCGAGCGCCTGGGCCTACGGCATGTTCGCCCGCGCTCAGAGCGTGATGCTCGTCGGCATGGGCCTGTTCGTGAGCTTGCTGGGGCCCGTTATCCAGCTGACGTTTCTCGGCGTGCTTTCCATGGCCCAGGCTCTCGTGCCCATCGGGGTCGTGGTGGCGGTCATACTGGTGGCGAGCACCGCGGTGAGTCTCGTGTACGGCCAGAACGGCAGCCGCCTGCTCGCCCGGGTGAGCGCCGACGGGCGCGGCGGCGCCATGCCGCGCGACAACGACCGATATTGGAAGGGCGGCATCTTCTACGTGAACCCCGACGACCCGGCGCTGTTTCTGCCTGAGCGCTTCGGTATCGGCTGGACGATCAATTTGGGGCGACCCGCAGCGTGGGCTTTTGTGGTAGGCTTCGCTCTGGTGATCGCGGGATTCATCGCGGCGTCGTTTCTGCTCACCTAAGGGGTCGGGCGCAAGCGGCCGTTCGCGTCCCGCCGGGGCCATCGCGCGAGGAGCAAAGGGAGGCTGCCATGAAAGATTGCGCCCAGCCGCTGCAGCACATCGAGCACGGTATTCCGCCGGTGTTTGACGAGCGCTCGGAGGTGCTCGTGCTGGGCACGATGCCCTCGCCGAAATCGCGCGAGGCGGCGTTTTTCTACGGGCATCCGCAGAACCGGTTCTGGCGCGTGCTCGCTGCGCTGTTCGACGAGCCGGTGCCCGAGGACAACGCCGAGCGCGCCGATCTGCTGCTGCGCCATCACATCGCGCTGTGGGACGTGCTGGAAAGCTGCGACATCCGGGGCGCCTCGGACGCCTCCATCGCCAACCCCCACCCCAACGATCTGTCGCGCGTTTTGGAAAAGGCGCCGGTGCGCCGGGTGTTCTGCACGGGTGCGGCGGCGGGGCGCTACTACGCGAAGCTATGCGAGGCTGCCAGTGGCTTGGCCGCCGAGGTGCTGCCCTCGCCGAGCCCGGCCAACGCGGCCTGGTCTCTGCCGCGGCTTGTGGAAGCCTATCGTCCCGTAGCCGATGCGACGACCCCCTTTAAGCCTCCCGTGCTTGAGGTGTCCCAGGTGGTGGCGCTCGAGCGGGCCATCGCGGAGGCGGGCACGCCGCTCGACGCGCTCATGCGCCGCGCCGGCCGCTTCCTTGCTTTCGAGGCGTGTAAGGCGCTGGAAGGGATGGAAGGCGCGAAGGAAATAGTCATCTTTTGCGGAAACGGCAACAACGGCGGTGACGGCTGGGTGGCCGGGGAGTACCTGGACCGCTGGGGCATCCCCGTCTGTCTCGTGACAGCGGTGGAGCCTGCGGCGCTTACGGCTGAGCCGGCGCGTGCGGCCGCCCTGCGGGCGACGGTGTCCCTGAGCGCGCACAGCCAGGTGGTTCTCGCGCCGACGGACGCGGAGGTGTCGGCCCTGCTTAACGGCGCCTCGCTCGCCATCGATGCCCTTTTGGGCACTGGGTTCGCCCACGAGACGGTGAAGGCGCCCTTCGACGGCTGGATCCGCGCTCTCAACGCTGCCCGCGACCGAGGCACGTTCGTGGTGGCCGCCGACGTGCCGAGCGGACTTTCGGCCCAGACGGGCCGCGCGGTGAAAGACACCGTGCGCGCCGACCTCACCGTCACGATGATCGTGCCGAAGCCGGGTCTTGCCGCCAAAGACGGTGCCGCACACTGCGGACGCTTCGTGGTCGCCCCGATTGCCTACATCGAGCCGCTCGTCTAGAACTTGCCAGGATTAGCCATCGCAGAATACGCGGGGATCGGGCCGAACTGCTGCCCCGCATCGCATTTCGACTGACGCGGATGCGTGTGGCCCCTATAAGGTTTCCGCAAGTTGAAATTTTGCTGTCGAGACCATGTGCCTTATGGAAGTGGGCGGGCGAGGGTGCTATGGTGCCCAGGAAAAACTAGTGACCGCGCGGCACCCTCCCCAAAAGGGGCGAACGCGCCGCGGCGGCATTCAATCAAAGGAAAACTCGCCATGTTCAAAGTTCGCTCGAAGTACCTGCTGCTCATCGCGGCGGCCGTGTGGCTCATTGCCGGAAGCCAAGTCGCCCGCATGGGCATCGAGGCCATCGCGGCCGGCAACGGCAACCTGTGGCTTCTGCTCATCGGCATTCCCGCCGCGTTCGTCGTCTTCCACATGATGTTCTCCAAGCTGGTGGGCAAGCATGCCGCCCGCATCCGCAGCTACGGCGAGGAGAAGATGCACGTGCTGAAGTTCTTCGACGTGCGCGGCTACCTCATTATGGCCGTCATGATGGGCGGCGGCATCGCCCTGCGCTCCTTCCACCTGGTGCCGGGTTGGTTCATCGCCTTCTTCTACACCGGTCTCGGCATCGCGCTCGCGCTTGCCGGCGTGGGCTTTCTCGTGCACTACTTTCATCGCGACGGGTATATCACCTGCCCCGTGACCGGGAAGGTGCGAGAGGGATAGGGGCTTCGGCCTCAAGGTGATTCCTCGCGTGCCCGTTTCGCGCGTCGGCGCCTAGGTGTGCGATTGCGATCGCCGTTCCTGAAGTTTGCGGCTTGCCGCGTCGACGATTTTGGCGGCGGCGAATCCCGCGAGCAGCCCGACGACGGTCCCCGCCAGCACATCCGTGGGGTAGTGCACGTAGCAGTACAGCCGCGTGAGCGCCATGAGCAGCGCGCCGATGCCGACGACGATGACGAGGGGCTTGGGCCCCTTCGAGAACAGCAGCGCCCCGAACGCGGCAAAGGCGGCGGTGGCGTGCCCCGAGGGGAACGACGAGCCGTGGGGTCGGTCGACGATCATGGGCACGAGCGGGTTCACGTCGCACGGTCGCGGGCGTATGATCAGGGGCTTTAGAATGCCGCTCGTGACAATGGCGCCGATGAGAACGGCGACGAGGACGGCCGCGCCCAGCTTGCGCGTCTTTGGAATGATGGCGAGCACGATGCCGAGCAGGATCCAAATCTGGCCGACGTCGCTCGTGCTCGTATAGGCGGCAACAAGGGCGTCGAGCCAGGGTGTGTGGATGAGCTGGATGGCATCCAGGATGGCAAGTTCGTTCACGGCAGGGGAGGCGAGTGTCTTAAAGAGAGGGATTCGGGAAAGGCTCGCCCCGCGCTCCTTTCAGGCACAAGGCTACAGGAAGCGGCGCCGGCGGGCAACCCGTCGCGCTCTCAAAAACGCAATGCCGATCGTCCCGAAGCGCTCCACCGGCTGCGATATCCATGGTTTTCCAGGTAATCCGCGCGCTTGCTTGCCCATGCGCGAACGCGGCGATGCGCATTCGGCAATCCGCATAGCCGATTCCCTTTCTGCATTGCCCAAAGGGCGCTGCGCCCGTTACTATGGAACTGAACAGTATTTGGAAGGCGCCGGGCGGCAGGGCTCGGCGCCGGCGAAGGAGGCATCATGGATCAGACGCGCGTCATCGAAGTGAAGAAGAACATCCTGGCGGCCAACGACGAGGCGGCTGACGCCTTCCGCGCCGAGCGCGCCCAGGAGGGCACGTTCTTCGTGGACGTCATGGCGAGCCCAGGGGCCGGCAAGACGACGCTTTTGCTCGCGCTCATCCGCGAGCTGCGTGCCCGGGGCGTCGAGGCCCTCGGCGTCATCGAGGCCGACCTGGAATCCGACGTGGACGCCCTCAAGATCAAGGAGGCCGGCGTCGCCTCCGTGGAGCTGAACACCCGCGGGGTGTGCCATGTGGAGATGGGCATGGTCACCATGGCCTTCGAGGCCTTCGACGGCGACCGCTTCGACTACCTGTTCCTTGAGAACATCGGCAACCTCGTGTGCCCAGCCGACTTCGATACCGGCGCCCACACCCGCGTCATGCTGCTGAGTGTCCCCGAGGGCTGGGACAAGGTCATGAAGTACCCGCCCATGTTCGCCGCTGTGGACGCGCTCATCGTCACGAAGTGCGATTACCTGCCCTTGAACGAGGATTTCGACATGGATCGCCTGAAAGAGCAGGCGCGCCTTTTGAACCCCGCGCTCGACATCTTCGTCACGAGCGCCCGCACCGGCGAGGGCATGGCCGAGCTCGCCGACTGGATGCAAGCCCAGCGCGCCGAGAAGGTGCAGGGTTAGGCGCCCGCGGTCTCTTCAACAGGCACGTAGAGAACCTCGATGTCGCTGCCCTCGCCGTCTAGGTTGAGGAACGTCGGCATGATGAGGATGTCCCCGCAGATGGTCAGGCCATGGGCGTCGAGGTGCTCGAACAGTCCGTCGAACGTCTCCTTCTGAATAGACTCCTCGCGGGTGACCATGCGGCGGAATCGCAGGCACCGGCCGAGGCGCAGGCGCTTGACGTGCTCGCGGGCATAGGGGGAGAGGAAATGCTCCTCGCCCACGGATACGGTGTTGATGTAATCAGGATCTACCGAAGGGCTGCTGTCCAGCAGATTTTCTCGCGTGATGATGCGCGCGCAGCTCGTGATGCTGAGCAGATCGTAGTACTCGGCGAGCACCTTCTCGTTCTCCATGGAAACGGTGAAGTCGCGGCCGTGGGAGGCGTTCACGTACAGCTGATCGGGGATGTGCACGAGCTTGAAATCCACCTTGCCGTCGGTCTCCAGCACGTCCAGCACGCTTTCGATGCGCCGCTGGCGATAATCGAGCAGGATGCGCTCGTGTTCCAGCTTCTGGCGCTGCTCCTGCAGCGATTCACGGAACTCGGCGGTGTCCTGCTTGGCGTCCAGCATCTCGATGGCCTCGCTGATGCTGAAACCGTACTGCAAAAGCACGCGGAAGGCGTTCGAGCGAAAGGCGTCCTCGGGGGTGAACACGCGGTAGCCGTTCTCCATGCGGTCGGACAGCACGAGCCCGTGCTTCTCGTAGAAGCGGATCTTCGATTGGGTCATGCCGGTCATGGCGGCGAATTGCTTCATCCGGTACATGGTCTACCTCCCCAAAGATGCTGGTGGATGAATTTCTATGATAGCTCGTTTCCTCGGGAGCGCGCGGCGCAGGAAAAACCGAGGGCATGGAAAACCCCGGCCGACTAGAAGCCTGACCGGGGTTTTCCGGAGGGGCTCAAAGGATTGAGCGCTTACAGGAACAGAGAGTCCTCGTGGTAGTCGGAGCCTTCCGCCGAGTACGTGTGGCAGTTGGCGCACCAGTTCCGCGTGACTTCCTGGCCCTTCTCATGGCAATTGTCGCAGGAGTTGTAGCCTCCATGGATGGAAGAGTGGGGATTCCACTGCCCGTACTTCTCGGTGTTGGCCGCGTTGGCCTCAAAGGAGCCGCCGTGGCAGGCCAGACACGCCTCGTCGGACACGTAGGGGCCGGTGGGATCGGTCGGGTCGGCCGCGGTCTGCTCGGTGGCAGCACCCGTATCGGCCATGTCGGTCCCGCCTGCATTGGTGGTCGGCGCGCAGCCTGCTTGGGCCAAGGCTGCCACGAGGGCGACGGTGGAAAGCGCGATCAGCGCCTTTGCGTTCAGATTCTTCTTAGCCATTAGTTGCCTCCGTTCACCATATGATCGGCGGCCACGTATCCGAAGGTGGCGGCGCGTCCCACGGACGTGCCGGGAATGTGGCGCGGATAATTGCCCGAGTAGAAGCTGCCCGAGGCGTTGCCCGTGGCGTAAAGACCCTCGATGGGGGCGCCCGTCGTGTCGAGCACCTGGGCGCTTCCGTTGATGGCCAGGCCGCCCACCGTGGCCAAGATGACGTTCGTCGTGAGCAGCGCATAGTAGGTGCCACCGGTGAAGGCCTGGTTGTTGCCCGTGTAGCGGTAGTACTCCGGATCGCGCTCGACGGCATCGGCGAACAGCTGGTTGTACTCGTTGATGGTAGTCTCCAGGGCGCCGCCGTCGATGCCGGCCTTCTGCGCCACCTCGGCGATGGAGGAACCGCGGAACAGGTGCCCCTTGGCCTCATCGCGATCGAGCTGTCCGGCGGCCGCCTCGCCGCCCTTGTCCAGCGAGCTTTGGATCATGGCCTGATCGAAGATGCAGAAGCAGGTGTGCCCGCGGCGGATCTGCAAGTTCATGGCGTTGCCCGCATACTGGCGCGGATTGTTCTCGTTGGTGAAGCGTTTGCCCTCTTCGGTGACCATGATGCCCCAGTTCATCGCGCCGGGGAAGTACACACGCTTCTCCACGAAGGTGGAGGGCGTGGCGTTGCTGAAGTTCATAACCGGCTGGGGCAGCGAGTCCATCTCGGCGCCTACGGCCAGGCCCATCATGTGGCCGTCGCCGGTGGTTCCCCAGGAAGGATTCCACCAGGAGGAGTACTCGTAGTCCTCGGGGCGCACCCAGGCCTGCATCATCTCGGGGTTGGCATCGTAGCCGCCGGTGGCCAGAAGGGCGCCTTTGCTCGCGTTGATGCGGATGTAGCCGTCGGCGGTTTTCGCAATGGCACCCGTCACGCGGTTGGCCTCTTTCACCAGCTGCACGGCGGGGCATTCGTAGCGCACCTCGGCGTTGTCGTACATCGACAGCGCCTTCAGCAGATCCTCGCACACGTGCAGGCCGAAGAGCCACGTCTTCGAGATGCCCTCCGGCATCTTGAAGTTGACGTAGGAGTCGATCACGGGGAAGCCGTTGTAGTTCGGCGCCTGGTCGAACTTGTAGATCTGCCAGCCGGTGCCCGTCTTGTCGAACATGGCCTGCCAGAAATCGGCCACCTCGCCGGAGTGCTTCACGTAGGACGTGACGACCTCCGGATCGGCGCGCCAGTCGCTCGCCCGCAGGATCTCGTCGATGAGCTGGGCGTCATCGATGACGATGCCCTGCTCCTTCTGGAAGGTGGCCTGGGTGGCACCGAAGCTCTCCCAGGCGGAGCGGCCCTCGGTCATCTTCTCGATCATGAGGACCTTCGCACCCTCCTCGGCGGCTTTGAGACTCGCCATGATGCCGCCGATGCCGGCGCCGATGACGAGCACCTCGGTGTCGGCGGTGGATACGATTTCGTCATCGCCGATGGTGCGGTCTTCGAAGGCCACCGGTCCGTGGGGGCCGGGGCATTCGGCGTGGCGCATCGGCAAAAGCGATGCGTCCTCTCCCAAGGCCTGGGAGTACGGGTTGGCCGTTGCGGCTGCCTCGCCAGATGCTGTGCCTTCCTCGGCGAAGGCCACGCCGGCCCCGCCGAGCGCCAGGGCCCCGACCATGCCGGTGGCTCCCGCGCCTTTGAGGAAGTCGCGCCGCGATAGCTTGCTTAGGGTCATAGATTCCCTCCTTCTCGCGATTGGTATTTTGCGCATCTTCTCCTAATACCATGCACAAAATCGACACAACCCGAGGTTAAACCCTCAACCTAGTTGAGGGTCAAGAGGATTTTTCCAAAAAGATAGTTTTGCCTGCTCAAGATATGAAGCGGAATTGGTGTCATGGGGATACGGGAATGAGTAAGTTGGATAACGCTTTTGGAATGGCGTTGAATTCGATACTCATCTGTGGTAAAAACCTCTATAAATAAGTTACTTATTTATAGAGGTGATTCTATGCCCGCTGCCGTGCCCCTTATTCGCCCTATTAGCGATCTGCGAACCGATCTCAACGACGTCTGTGCCCAGGCTCAAGAAACGCAGCAGCCCATTTTCATGACGAAGAACGGGAAGGCGAGCCTTGTCGTGATCGATTGCGTTGCCTACGAGGAGCAGCGTCAGCATGAGCGCTACGTCCAGAAGCTCCGTGAGGCGGAGATAGAGGAGAAGTATCGCAAGGAGACGATCTCCCAGGCATCCCTCGATGAGACCATGGAGCGAATCTTCGAAGTTTGGGGCGTCTGATGCGGGAGCCGATTTACCGCCCCCGCGCGGCCTTCGATCTGGAATCGATCATCATCTACGTGGGCGAAGTGTGTCGAAATCCTGCCGCTGCGCGGCAAACCTACACGAGCATCAAGGCGGCCGTAAAAGAACTGTGCGCCATGCCCACGCTTGGCCGCCCCTTCATCGATGAGGCGCTGGGCCGCCGAGATATTCGCTCATGGCTTGTCGGCAACTATCGGGTGTTCTACACCTACGACGAGGAATTCCTCACGGTTCGCCGCGTCATCCACACGCGGCAGGACATCGACGACTTCGCCCTTATCGATTGGGAGGAAGACGAGGATTAGTTGGATCCGTAAAGGTGCAAAATGCGAAGAGGCCTCTCGATATCGAGCGGCCTCCTCGACAATAGCTGACACTGCGCAGTTACACCCCGAGCGGGGCGTCGTCATCGTAGGGGAGGCGGGCCACCAGCTCGCAGTACTCTTGGATCTGCTGGCGCGTCTCGTGATCGAACAGGGCGATGTGCTCGTGGGCCTCTTCGGCGAACTGCTTCACCGGCCAGCGACGGGCTTCCTTGTCGCGGCCCTCTTTCTTCTCGATGACGTCGGCCCATTCCTCGGCCGCGGCCATGGCGTGGCGCAACTTCTCGGGGATGTCCTTCGTCTCGCCGGTCTTTTCCATGGCCGGAATGATGACGCTCTGCTTCGCGATGATCTTCTCGAGCAACTCTTTATCTTCCATGATGACGCCTCCTTGATGCGTTGGGATGTGCGACAGGATGCCGTCGGTTCTTTCGGGAAGGCGAAGGAGTCGGCGGTTCCGAAGACCCATGGTAATCCGCGCCGGGCACGGTGGCACCTTTTGGCAGGAAACGGTCATCGAGCCAGGGGAGACCCGTTGCCAAATGGCGAATGTGCGCACCGGCGCCCGCCTCGGAACGAATGGGAACCTAGGCGTGGCGTTCCTTTTTGCAGTCGGGGCGCGGCGCGGCGCAGGTCTCGCAATGGTGCAGCGGGTGCTCGGCCAGTTCGGCTTCCCAGTCGAAGTCCGGGGGCGGCGCGGTGGGGTAATCGGTCGCATCGGCGGTGTCGGCCGCGCCCGAGTCGCCGGTCACGTGTGCATTTCCTGGCGCCCCTGCGCTTTCCGGACGGCCGTCCCACTGGAACTCTTCCATGAGCACGCGGCCCTCTTCGTCGAAGGCGATCCCCTCGGCGGCGAGCATGCCTCGCTGCTCGTCGGGGCCTCCGAACGCGAAACCGGTGGCCATGCGTCCGTCCTTGAATACGACCCGATGGCAGGGGATGCAGCCCGGATCGGTGCCGGGCTCTGGGTTGGCGTGCAGGGCATAACCGACGTAGCGCGCCGTGCGCGGGGCGCCGATGAGCCGTGCCACCTGTCCGTAGGTGGCCACCTTTCCGCGCGGTATGCGCCGCACGACGGCGAACACCCGGTTGGCGTAGTCTCCCATGAGGTCTCCTTCGGTGCGCTCTTCGCTGATTGGGGCCACCATAGCAGACGAGCGGGCGATGTAAAAGCCCTTCTTCTCAGTTGCCCAACGTATGGGAGATGAGTATTGCTGATGCTGCCGCTTACGTATAAGATGACCGCGCTGGCTGCAAGGGACGCGATGGGCGTCGAAGAATGCGATCAAAGGAGCGGGAATGAAGCTTAAGGCGAAGATCATCGGGGCGGCAGCATGCGCCTTCGCGCTGTGCGTGGCGCTGGCAGGATGTGCCGGTGCGCCGGCGGGCAACGATGCCGCGAACTTCCAGGGGGATTGGATTTTGACGAGTGGCACCGTCGATGGCCAGGAGGCCACCGAGGAGACGCTGGCCCAGGCCCAGGAGATGGGACTTTCCGTTTACCTGCAATTGAACGAGGGCGGTTCTGCCGTGCTCAGCGTGCTGGGCACCAACATGGACGGCTCCTGGACCGCCAAGGACGCCACCACGGTGGAACTCACCTTCGACGGCAGCTCGGCTGAGGCGACGCTCGAAGGCGAGGAGCTCGTGATGCAGCAGGACGGCGACGTCATGCGCTTCAAGCGCGGCGAGATTCCGCCTGCGGCCAGCGAGGTTCAGCGCGACGAGAACCAGGCAGCCGAGCCAGAGGCTTAGACGACCTGCTGAAACGTCTGTCAATAACGACCATCGTAAGGTCCTTCGCCAGTTGCGGAGGGCCTTTTTGTGCACGTGACCAAAGAAAGGGAGTTTTGCGAAACCATCTTTATACGGGTAAGATTTCCTATAAAATGACCTTTTGGCTCAGAAAGTGGTACACTGTAATCGTGCAACGTATGGGATTTTTTCAACAAGTCGGTCAAGGGGAGTTTTGCCGTGGATGAACTGTTGAGAGCCTGGGAGACGACATTCGGGCGCAGCACGCTGCCTTTCGGTGTCGCCGAAGTGCTGCTTGACGATCAGGGGCGTCCCTATGATTTCGCCTATCGCTATATCAACGCCGCGGCGGCCGCTCTGACCGGCCATGTGACGGAGGACCTGCTCGGCGAGGAGGCCTACGCCCTATGGGGCGGCGATCCCATCTGGCTCGACCACTTCTACGAGGCGGCGTACAAGGGCCGCGCTTCGGAGTTCGAGGCACCCTCCGAGATGCTCCAGCAGTTCTTCCGCGCCGAGGTGTTCCCCATTTCCGAGGGGCTGTGCGGGTTCACCATCCACGATGTGACGGACTGGATCCTGCCCGCCCAGCGTTCCATGGAGAAGGCCGCCGCCGGCCTGTTCTTCTACGACATGCGCTACCGCCAGATGCTTTTGACGGAGCAGGCCCGCGAGCAAAGCGGCGTGGACAGCAACTATATCAGCCTGACCGAGTTCGTCGGCCTCACCTTCGGCAGTACCTTGAGCGACGAGGTGCGCCAGAAGATGGAGGCCTTCCTCGAGCGACGCGAGGCCTTCTATCAGGAGGGGCGCCTTCCCAACGGCCGGTGGCTGCGCATGAGCCTCGATCACACTGACCGCTCCGAGCGATTCGCCTTCGGCTTTCTGGAGGATTTCACACGCACGAAGTTGGCGGAGGAGCGCAGCGAGCAGTACATCGATGTCATCGACAGCTTGGGAGCGGAGAACTTCGCGCTGTACTTGGTCGATTTGGAGACGCAGGAGCTTGAGGTATACCGGCGCGGCGAGGACACGACGGCGGAATTCGCCCTGGCCAGTGTCGCGGAGGGCGATTATCCCGCCGCCATGGAGCGCTACGTCGACACCTTCGTGGTAGTCGAGGACCGCGCCCGGGTGCGCGCGGAAATCGGCGGCGAGGCCTTGTGGCGTCGGCTGGAGGCGGGGGAGACTGATTTCTCCGTGGGCTATCGGCGGCTGTTCGGCGACGAGGAGCAGTACGTGGAGCTGCGCATCATCCGTCTGCCCCAGCGCGACTCGAAGGTCATCTTGGCCGCCCGCAACGTCACCGGCGAGATGCGCGAGCAGCTGCGCCAGAAGGTGGCGCTGCAGAATGCGCTCGATCTGGCCGAGCATGCGAGCCAGGCGAAATCGACCTTCCTCACCAACATGTCCCACGATTTCCGCACGCCCATGAATTCCATCTCGGGCTTTGCGTCCATCGCGCTGGATCACCTGAACGACACTGATCGCGTGCGCGACTGCCTGCGCAAGATCATGTTGTCCAGCGACCACTTGCTGAGCCTGGTGAACGACATTCTGGATGTGAGCCGCATCGAGAGCGGCAAGATGTCCTTCAACGAGGACATCGTCAGCCTTCCGGACGCCGTGATCGAGGTGCAGGACATGTTCGACGAGAAGGCGGAGGCCGTCGGCATCGATCTGACCATCGACGTGGACAGCCTGGCCCATCCGCAGGTGGTCACTGATCCCTTGCGCCTGAACCAGATCCTCGTGAACACCGTGGGCAATGCGGTGAAGTTCACGCCCGCTGGGGGACTCGTCACCGTGACGCTCACCGAGCTTCCCGACGCGCCCCGCGGTTTCGGCTCCTACCGGATGACGGTAAGCGACACCGGCTGCGGCATGACGCCGGAATTCCTCGATCGAATCTTTTTGCCCTTCGAGCGCGATGGCCTCGGCTATGCCAACAAGACCGAGGGCACGGGCCTGGGCATGACCATCACCAAGAGTCTCGTCGACCTTATGGGCGGCGAGATAGCGGTGGAAAGCGTCGTGGGCCGCGGCTCGACGTTCGCGATCACGCTACCTTTGCGCGTGGCCGACGCCGACGAGCTGGCCGAGGCCCGCGAGAAGGCCGAGGCGGCCGAGCGGTGCCAGCGCGACTTTACCGGGTGCAAGGTGCTCGTGGTGGACGACGACGATCTGTCCCGCGAGATTCTGGTGGAGATCCTTAAAGATTACGGCTTTAAGCCCGAAGAGGCCCGCGACGGCGATGCGGCCGTGCGCAAGGTGGCCTCGGTGGAGCCGTTCTACTACGACGCCGTGCTCATGGACATGCGCATGCCCCGCATGGACGGCGACGAGGCCACCCGCGAGATTCGCGCCCTGGATCGACCGGACGCGGCCACGCTGCCCATCATCGCCGAGACGGCCGACGCCTTCGAGGAGGGCCAGCGCCGCGCCCGCGACGCCGGCATGACAGCGCTGACCACCAAGCCGCTGAACATCCACGAGCTGATGGCGCTTCTGGCCGAGCACATCCCGGAGAAATAGCAAAAACGGCCCGGAGAATTCCCCGGGCCGTTTTTGCGTGCGATCTTTTTGCGAGCTCGCCGGGGGCTTAGGCCACCGGCGGGGTGCCCTCCCAGTTGCCGGCGATGGCGTCGATCATGACGCGGGCGCCGAAGGGCAGCTCGCCGCATCCCACGACTTTGCGGGCCGGTTTGTGGTCGCCGAAGAAGGCGACGTAGGCCTCATTCATGGCGGCGAGGTCGGCGATGTCGGCCAGATACACGTTCACCTTCACGATGTCTTCCACCGCGTGATCCACCGACTCGATGATGGCCTTCACGTAGGCCAGGCACTGGGCGGTCTGCTCGGCCACGCCGCCGGCGATGAGCTTGCCGTCAAGGTCGAGGGGCAGCTGACCGGAGATGTTGTTGTAGTGCGAGAAGGCCACAGACTGGGTGGCGTACGGGCACTTCGGGGCGGCGTCGGTGTTGCACGCCTCGATGATGAGGCCGTGACGGTCCTCGATGGCCTGGGGCGGCGTGCCGTCGCCATGGGAGACCACGGCCTCGACGGCTACGTCGCAGTGGTAAGGCAGATCCTTCACCGGCACCACGGTACGGGCCGGCAGGTAGTTCACAGCGCGGGCGATGCCGGAATCGGGGAAGAAGGTCTTGTACACCTCGTCAACCACGCTTGCGTCGGCCAGGTTCTTCACGAAGATGGTCACCTTCACGATGTCGTCGAAGGGCACGTCCACGGAAGTGAGGATGGCCTTCACGTTGCGCAAGCACTGCGCGGTCTGGGCGGCCACGTCGCCCAGGATGGGGCGGCCCGTGCCGGGATCGAGCGGCAGCTGCATGGTGATGTTGTTGTAGTGGGAGAACGCCACGGTCTGGGTGGAGCCGGCGTCGTAGGGGGCAGCGTGGGTGTTGTTGGTGAGCTTCACCAAGTCGCCGGCCTGCGGCACCGACTGGGTGCCCTCGCCGTTATCGACGAGCGCCTCGATGAACACGAGCGCGCCCTGGGGCAGGGCGTCGACGGCCACCACGGTGCGGGCGGGCTGATAGGTGGGGAAGAAGGAGGCCTGCACCTTCTCCGCCGCGTTCAGATCCATGATGTCGGCCAGGAAGATGGACACACGGATGATGTCGTTCATGTCGTGGCCGATGCTCTCCACGATAGCCTGCAGGTTCTTGAAGCACTGCTCGGCCTGCTCGGCGGCGCCGCCCGCCACGATGGCACCCGTCGCCGGGTCGATGGGCAGCTGGGCGGAGAGGTTGTTGTAGTGGGAGAACGCCACCGTCTGGGAATACAGGTCGCTCACGGGCGCCTTGTCGGTGTTGCGGGCCACTACCACGTTCGGATCGCTCATTGGTACCCCTTTCAAAGGTAAGAATCAGCAGCGACGCACAAATTGTGCAAGTGCATTAAACATGACGAAAAGAGTCGTTGTCAACAGAAAAGGCTTATTGCTACGGTGTCGATGGGAAATTGCGATGATCTTGACAAATAGAACTTTTTCGAAAGCTCTGGTCATGTATGTAAAATTTGAGCATGTGAACAAAAATATGCCAGTTGTGGGTTTTTGGCGATGGAGGTGCGACGAAGCATTGAAGGACGGTGTTTGGGATAAGAGGCTCCCTGGGGCCGAATCCTTGAATTGAAAAGGGAGGATGTTTAGAATTACCTTCCATTTCAATGGCAATTCAAATGAAAGAAATCCTTAATGCTTCGACTGCACATACTGGCCAGCGGCAGCGGTGGGAACGCTGCTATTGTGGAGAACGCGGCGACGGGCGAGGGGGTGCTTATCGACTGCGGCATTTGTAAGCGCGATTTCTTCGCCCGGGCTGAGGAGGCTGGGTTCGATTTGGGCCGGCTGCGCGCGGTGGTGGTCACCCACGATCACGGCGATCATACCAAGGGACTTGGCGTGGTTCTACGGGGGCTGGCGAAGGCGGGGGCGCGTCCTGCGGTGCATGCCAGCGAGGCGGTGTTCGCGGCCTCGGCGCCGCTGCGCGATGCTGTGGCTAGCGTGGGCGCCGCGTTCGAGCCCTTCGGCGGGGGCGATGTGCTGGAGGCGGCCGGCCTGGCCGTGCGTCCCTTCCGCACGTCCCACGATGCGGCCGACTCCTACGGGTTCCGGTTCGACGAGTTGACGGGTGCATCGGAAGGTTGCGATTCCCTCGGCTACATGACCGATACCGGCATCGTGACCGATAAGGCCTGGGAGGCGCTTTCCGGCGTGCGCCTTCTGGCGCTGGAGAGCAACCATGACGCCCGCATGCTGGAGGTGGGCCCCTACCCTTACGTCATCAAGCAGCGCATCGCGTCGGCGCGCGGACACCTCTCCAACGATCAGGCCCGCGAGGCTCTGGACAACCTGGCCCACGAGAACCTGCGCGCGGTGGCGGCCATGCACGTCTCCCAGGAGAACAACACCTACCGGCTCCCGCGCGAGACCTTCGAGGCCGTCATCGCCGAGCACGGCCTTTCCACGACCGTCTCCGTCGCCTTCCAAAACCGCCTCGTGACCATCGGGTAGCGTTTCTACAGCTGCACGGCGTACACGCGGCCGGCGCCGCAGAGTTTGCCGAAGATATACTTGTTGGAGGCCGACTCGTCGGTGGTGTAGATGCGCCCGTCATGGGATTCGATGCCCTCCTGCATGGGCGGTCCGACGAGGTCGTCTGTCAGGTTGCGAGAATCCAGACAGAACAGCTCCACCTCGTCGCCGGCGTTCGTCGTGAAGGTGCCGTCCGGTGCGGCGAGGTTCACGTTGTAAGCGAGCAGGTGCGAGGGCGCGATGCCGTAGGAGACCGACAGCACGATGCGCCCGTCGTCGGTCGTGCAGGTGCCCTGGACCATGCCGGGGATGGAGAACACGTTGTCGGGCACCGTGGCGAAGCGGCCTGGACGGGTGGGATCGGCGGCGAAGGCGTACATGACGGCGGGGTTCTCGGTACCGTCCGGCGTGGTGATGTGGTGGTTCTCAGGTGTCTCGTAGTCGTTCGGGTAGTAGAAGTTCCCGAGCAAGAGCTGACCCTGCTCGATGTTCATGAAGGCGGGGGAGAAATCGACGCCCACTTTCTCGGCGGCTTGCACGCAGGCGCCGTCTTCGGCGAACAGCAGGCTATCCATGGGGATGACGAGGCCCTCCTCGCAGGCCAGATAGGCGTACTGCTCGTTGGTGGTGATGGCCGAGCCGTGGCCGTCGTAGGCCGAGCCGTCGGGCAGGGCGACGTAGAACTTCGCGATGGTGCCGTCGGCGGCGCGGCGGTAAATCGGCGAGGGCGAGTGGTCGGCCATATACCCGCTGAACAGCCACGAGTCGTCGGCTTCCACGTGGTCGAGGTCCTGGGGGACGAAACCGGTGTTGATGCCCGGGATGTCGAAGGGGGATTCCGCGCGGTCGAAGAAGGGAGCGAAAGCGACGCGCATATAAATGTTCAGGGCGACCACCGCGATAAGCGCGACGGCGACGATGGCGCCGATGACGATGCTGGTGATTTTCAGCGCCCGATGGCTTTTCGCGGCCATGGCGACCTCCTTAAGCGTTGGCGGTTTGGCGAGCGACGATGGCTCGGTTTCAGCATACCTTATGCCCGCGCTTCGCGCGCCGGCTCGTGGGCGCTACGTCATGAGTTTGTTTCAGATCGCTTCGTCTGGCCGATGGTTGCCTTGAAGCGCCGTCGGTGGTGTATACTCTTTAGTCGCATTTTTCACGAGCGCGGCGATGCGGGCGCAAGGCCTGCGCCGTCGCAAACGCAAAGGAGCCCCTGTGATCAGAGAGATTATCACCGACGAGGAAATCCTGTCGAAGCCCTGCGATGCCGCCACGGCCGCCGACGCCGCCATTGCCGACGATTTGGTGGAGACGCTGCTTGCCAGCGACGAGGCCGTGTGCCTGGCCGCCAACCAGATCGGCGAGACAAAGCGCCTTGTTGCCTATCTGAACGAGGCCGGCCGCCCGCAGGTCATGTACAACCCGCGCGTCACCCAGAAGCTGAAACCCTACACCGCTGTGGAGGCATGCCTCTCGCGCGAGGAGCCGACGGCCGTCACGCGCTACGACTGGGTGCGCGTGAGCTACGAGGTGCTGGTCGACGGCGAGCTTGTGGAGCGCAAGAAGAAGCTCGAGGGCAACGCCGCCCAGGCCGTGCAGCACATGATCGACCACTGCGAGGGCATCCTTGTCTAGGGAAGGGCAACAGAGCGCCGGCGCCCCTTCCGTAGGGGGCGACCTTGGTCGCCCCTCGGCCGCGACCGGGCAGGAGGTCACAGATCCCGTCTTCGCCGCCGAGCAGGCGCACCTGAGTGAGACCTACGGCAAGCTGGAGAAGATCGGTCGCGATGCGCTGGCCGCCATGGAAGCTGTGGCGGCCCAGGCCGCCGAGGACAAGAAGAACATGGCCGAGGAGCTGGCCGTGAACTTCGCCACCTGGGACGATATCTTGGAGACCCACGCCGATATCGTGGCCATGAACAACATCATCGAGGCCCACGATATGGCCAACTCCGTGCAGGCCGAGCGTCTGCGCGCGGTGGAGGTGCTGCTTCGCGAGCCCTACTTCGCGAAGATCGCCCTGCAGTTCAAGGAGGGCGCTCCGGCCAAGGAGCTCTATATCGGCTCGGCGGGCATTTCGGACGAGAACTACCGGCGCCTGGTCGTGGATTGGCGCAGCCCCGTGGCCGAGGTGTACTACAACCAGACCATGGGCCCTACCTCCTATGTGGCCGACGGGCGCACCATCCATGTGGACCTCAAGCTGCGCCGCCAGTTCGAAATCGAGGAAGACCGCCTCATCACCTACTTCGACTCGGACGTGGCCATCGAGGACAAGCTGCTGCTCGCCTCGCTTTCCCGCGGGCGCTCGGCCCACATGCAGGCCATCACGGCCACCATCCAGCGTGAGCAGAACGCGGTGGTGCGCCACGAGGACGTGCCGGTGCTGCAGGTGGCGGGCATCGCCGGGTCGGGCAAGACCTCTGTGCTCATGCAGCGCATCGCGTATCTGTTCTACCAGCATCGCGGCGCGCTGGATCCCACCCAGGTATTCCTCATCTCGCCGAACCCGGTGTTCGGCCGCTACATCGACCGCGTGCTGCCCGATCTCGGTGAGCGCAATCCGGAAATCCTCACCTGGGAGGAGTTCCTGATGCCGCTTTTGCCCGCCGGTCGCGGCGCGGGCGAAAATGACGTGCCGCTTGAGCGCCTGCACGCCATCGATGCGGCCGTGGCATCCTTCGAGTTCACGCGCAGCGACTTCCGCGACATCACGAGCGCCGGCGTGCGCCTTCTCGGCGGGGATGCGGTGGAGAAGGTGTCGGCGAAGTTCGCGAACCTGCCGGCCGGCCCGCACCGTGCGACGCTCATGGCCGAGGAGCTGTCGAGTCGCCTGACGGCGCGGCTGAAGTCGCTGGCAGCGTTGGAAGATACGCACGATGAGATCGCCTCGCTTCCCGTGGACGAGCAGCTGCGCCTGTTCGGAGAGGTCTTCGACCCCCAAAGCGACGAGGAGGCCCGCACGCTCGCACTCACGTATTTGGAAGAGAAGCATGCCGGTGCCCTGAGGGCCATGGACGCCATGGAGTGGCTTGACATCGACCGCGTGGCCGCGCGCCTGCTCGGCCGCGAGGGGCTGACCTCGGTGGAATGGGTCTACCTGAAAATGGCGCTCACGGGGCTGGGGAATTCCGAGGCGCGCTACGTCATGATTGATGAGGCCCAGGACTATTCCCAGGGCCAGCTGGCGGTGCTCGCCCGCTACTTCCGCCGGGCGCACTTCCTGCTTTTGGGCGATCCGAACCAGGCCATCTTCGAGGGAACGGCCACGTGGGACGAGATGCGGGCGGTGTTCGAGGAGATGCGCGGCGCCGTATCGCAGTGCCGCCTCATGACGAGCTACCGGTCCACCCCGGCCATCACCGACCTGTTCGCACGCCTTTTGCCCGCGGGCGAGGCCATGGAGGTGGCCTCGGTGCAGCGCGAGGCCCCGGCACCGGAGATCGTGGTGTGCGAGGGCACCGACGAGTGGAAGGCGGCCCTGGCGGAAGCGGTACGCGTCGCACGCGATGCCGGCGGGCCTACGGCGGTGATCGTTCCCTGGAAGAACGACGCCAAACGCCTCGCGAAGGCGCTGGACGGCGTCACCGCAGGGAGCGGCCAGCCCCCCGTAGGGGGCGACCTTGGTCGCCCCTCGGCCGCAAGTGATGCCAATGCGGGGCAGGGCGTCGTTGTCCTCGGCGAGGGCGACAGCCTGCCGGATGAGGGCATCGTCGTGGTGCCGCTGAAGCTGGCGAAGGGCCTCGAGTTCGATCGCGTCATCATCCCCGACGCCTCGGCCCGCACCTTCCCGGAAAGCGACATCGCCCGCCGTCGCCTCTACACCACCATCAGCCGCGCCACCCGCCACCTCACCATCCTGTCGAATGGCGACCTGACGGAACTTTTAGGATAGCTATGTCGAAGAAGCAATCGCTTACGATGCGCAGCTTGCACTATTACTGGCTGGCGACTCGCAATCATCTGGGGCTGTTCGTGGCGCTCGTCGCCTCGACGATCGGGTTCTGCGGTTTTCTCACCTACGGCAACCCCTACGTGATGAGCCTCATCGTCGACCGCATCAGCGCCGACCCGGTGGCGCCCGAGGCCGTATTCGACGTGTTCGGTCCTTACATCGCGGCGCTCATCGGCATCAACTTGGCGGGCCAGACCTGCAGCAAGCTTCAGGACTACACGCTGTGGAAGCTGCAGATCGCCGTGAACTACGACTTGGCCACCATGGCCTTCGATTGCCTGTGCAACCAGTCGCTGTCGTTCCATTCCAACCGCTTCGGCGGTACGCTCGTCAGCCAGACTTCGAAGTTCATGGCCGGCTACACGCAGCTTCTCAACACCATGAACTTCCCGTTTCTGCCGATTCTCTGCTCCATCACCTTCACTTGCCTCATCCTCTTCCCCGCCGTGCCGGCCTATGCGACGGTGCTTCTGGTCATGCTCGCGGTGTACGCGACCGTGAGCTACCTCATGTACAAGCGCATCCTGCATCTGAACGAGAAAGCCGCCAGCGCCCAGAACCAGTTGTCGGGCGAGCTGTCGGACGCGGTCACCAACATTCTGGCCGTGAAGACCTACGGGCGCGAGGACTACGAGCGGCGTCTGTTCGACACGGCGAACCGCGAGGTGGTGGCGCGCGATTCGAAGCGCATGCGCGCATCGCTCGCCCGCGGCATCACCACGGCGGCTATCACGGTGGTCATCATGTCGGTGGTGACGGTGTTCATCTCCGGCGGCAACGCCTGGTTCGGCATCACGCCGGGCACGGTCATCCTCATGTTCACCTACACGAACACGGTGACGAACCAGTTCAACTTCATCAATACCGGCCTGCAGCGCATCAACCAGGCCTTCGGCGATGCAAGCGGCATGACGGCGGTGCTCGACGAGCCGCGGTTGGTGGCCGATAAGCCAGGAGCGCAACCGCTCGATGTGGAGCTGGGCGACATCAACTTCAAGGACATCAACTTCTGGTATACCGACGGTAACGTAAAGACCCAGGTGTTCCGCGACTTCAACCTGCAGATTCCCGCTGGGCAGCGCGTGGGGCTCGTGGGCATGAGCGGGGCGGGGAAGACCACGCTCACGAAGCTGCTGCTGCGCTTGGCCGACATCCAGGAGGGTGAGATTCTGGTGGACGGCCAGAACGTGGCCGACGTGACCCAGCAGTCGTTGCGCCGGCAGATCGCCTATGTGCCTCAGGAGGCGCTGCTGTTCCACCGCTCCATTGCCGAGAACATCGCCTACGGGCGGCCCGACGCCACGATAGAGGAGATTCGCGAGGCGGCCCGGGCGGCCAACGCGCTCGAGTTCATCGAGGATTTGCCCCAGGGGTTCGACACCATCACCGGCGAGCGCGGCATCAAGCTGTCGGGCGGTCAGCGCCAGCGTATCGCCATCGCCCGGGCGAT
>OGRO01000597.1_pt1 | contig 33917 bp, 37 predicted proteins | sample 1553451 | NCBI WGS metagenome assembly OGRO01 (sample SAMEA2580021, study PRJEB22360) | human gut metagenome | reverse complement strand
CTACAACACTATTTGGATTGGCTTGTGTTCCGTAAACAGATGAAATACCAAATCAAAGCAGAAGCCAGAAAAACAAAAGCTTATATGTTGGCTATGAAGGGAACTGTTCCCTTTGTGACAAAAGACATATGTTCTTTTGAGCTGCCAATTGATGTGTTTACACTGTATCAAAACTAAAAAACATCGTTTTTAATTCTCTACATCAACTTTTTAGTTGAATTTAGCGAAATTTTTTTAATTTTTTTTCATAGTTTTTCGATTTTTTTACGTATTAAATAGTATGAACATGCAAGAAAAATTAGAACAGCTTTTAACGTATGCCACACAAAAAAACGCAAGCGATATCCATTTAACGCTCCATCGGCATACTTTATCCATTCAGTTGCGTATCTATGAGCAAATGGTAGAGCTTGTACAGGATCTCTGGGATGAATCCCTTTTTGAGTATGTGAAGTTTATATCCGGTTTTGATCTGACAAATCCGTATATCCCTCAAAATGGCCAATTCAGCTGGAAGCTAGGTTCTCAGGTTTTATACTGTCGCTTTAGCTTAATTCCCAATAAGCACCTGCAGACCGGTGTTATTCGTCTTTTGCATACAGGCATTCACCTTCCGATAGAAAGACTAACTTCAAAAAAGGAACATCAAATGTTCCTGGAAAGCCTGATTCACGCAAGACGAGGACTGGTAATTGCCTGTGGGCCGACCAATTCCGGTAAAACCACCACGTTACATGCCATTTTACATGCGATCGCACAACGTTCCATGCACAAGGTCGTATCGTTGGAAGACCCGGTTGAAATTCAGGATCCATCTTATTTACAGCTACAGATCAATGAAGAATTAGGCTTTACATACGAAAAAGGAATTGAAGAACTTCTTCGTCACGATCCGGATGTGATCTTTATCGGAGAAACACGAAACAGTTATACAGCCAAAATGGTCGTTCGCTGTGCCCTAACAGGCTCGCTTGCCTTTACCACACTGCATGCATCCAACGCATTAGAGGCTATACAACGCTTAGAAGATCTATCTGTATCCACCTATGATTTAAAAAACACATTGACGGCATTGATCGGACAAAGACTATATCAAGGCCCTAACGGAAAGGAGTGTATCTATGAAGTTTTATCCGGACAAGATCTTCAATATGCCCTGGAACATAAAGCCTATCCTAAAGGCTTTAAAACGCTCTCTAACGAGATTCAGGAAGCTTTGGATGCCCAAAGAATTCAAGATCCTCAAGCACGATTTGACCTGCAAAATCTCTAAAGAAGAAATTGCTCAATTCAGTCTTTTATTAAATAAGGGATTGGATACAACTTTTATGATCGAGATTTGTTTTCGATGCCATAAAAACATTCTGGCAAAATTAAACGAAGGAGAAAAACTAGTTTCCATCCTGACAAACGGAAAAGAAAATTACTTTCAGATCTTAAGAATTCTAAAGGATCGACTGCCTTTTAAAGAAGCCATTCATTGTGCCAATGAAATCGATGATGTTGGCAAAGGTTGGATCAAGGAACTGATAAAGACAAGTATCTATCCGGCTTTTCTATTTTTATTCAGCTTTGGAATGATCCTCTTTTTTCAAGAAATGATCCTTCCGGCTATGTCTCAACTGGCATCAAAACAAGTTTTCCTGTTTTTATCGATCTTACAATTTGTGTTTTCCCTGCTTCTCTTTTTGATCTTTGTATTTTTAATATTTTTCCTGATTGTTTATACGCAAAAGAAAACAGAACATTTATACGCCATTTTCTGTCGATTTGCGCTCTTTCGCAAAGTTATTTCCTTGCACTTTTCTCTTTTAATGTCCACTTTTTTAGGCTATGGTCTTTCCACGATGGAATGCATTGAGATGCTTTGTAAGATTCATCCAAAAAGCTTGTATCATCCTTTGGCCATACAAATACAAAAAGCTCTTCATCAGGGAAATACGATGATACAAGCTTTGCAGCTATGTCATATGGATGAAGAGTTCGTACGTTTTTTTACCATGGGACTGCACACTTCATCCACCAAAGAACTTTTACATCTTTACCAGCAAAAAGTACAAAAAGAGTTGGAACAAAAGGCAAAGAAACTATCGCTTTATATTCAAATTGGCAGTTATATCAGCGTCGGTATAGTCGTTTTAACAGTCTATCAAATTTTATTAGTGCCTATGAATGTATTAAACACACTATAGAAAGGAATTTTATGAAAACAAAAAATGCGTTTACCCTTTTAGAAATGATGATCGTATTATTGATCATCACCATCATTCTTTTGATCACCTTGCCAAATATTACACAAAAAGAAACGATCATTCGTGAAAAAGGCTGTAAATCTCTTTTAAGTGTCATTGATTCACAAATCTTACTGTATCAAATCGAAAAGGATGAAGTCCCTTCCATTCAAGATTTGATCAATGATGGCTATCTGAAAGAAGAACAAGCCAAATGTCCAAACGGAAAGTCTGTGGAGATCATCAATGGACAAGCCACCAGTCAATAATGCCTTTACTTTGATGGAAACTTTATTGACGCTTCTGATCATAAGCTTGTTGACACTGATCAGCTTAAAGCCTTCTATTTCTCACCTGGAGTATTTCTCTCGAAAAATGGCGGCTTATTCTGTTTTGACTCAGGAAAAAGCGTTTATCGCAAAAGAGAACAAAGATGTGCGTATCGAAAAAGACAGAGCTTATTTTGCGGATATCGAATTTCAATATCCACCGTCCATCTCTTGTACACCATTTGCGTTTCACTACAATGCCAAAGGTAATATTTCCCAGGCACATACCATTCAGTGTACAGACAAAGACCGTACCATCCACTTGATCTATCAATTAGGAAGCGGGCGTGTTCGCATTGAATAAAAACGGATTTTTAATGACAGAAGCATTGTTTGCCCTCTTTATCATACTTCTGTGTATCAGTCTTTTATGGAACAACATAGAGATAGTATTCAATAGTAAAGGATGGATCATCGATGAAAAGATCAATAAAGAATGGTTTTACCATGATTGATGCCCTTTTATCTTTGCTTGTTTTCAGTATCGTTACTTTATGCATACTTGTCTTTTTACAGACTTGTCTCAAAATGTTAAACATGGATATGCTTCAACAGGAACAAATGGCTGTGATCCAGCTTCGAGAAATCCTCTCTCTTTCCAAGGATATCGAAGTACAAAGTCATGAATTAACGATGAACTATAAGCATGAATCGATCTGGATCGGCCAGGATAAAGATCGACTTGTCAAAAAAGAGGGATATGAAATTCTTATGGAAGGAGTTAAAAATGTTGCGTTTTATCAACAAGATGAAGAAATTTTTTTATCCTATTCAAAGGCAGACAAAAAATACAACGTACAGATCTATTAACGGTTATATCAGCTCAGGGGCTCTGGTCTGTTTCTTTATCCTGTTGCAGGTGACAAGCCTGATCAGTTTATATCTGTTAGATCATGCCTATCTGATAGAGGCCAACAAACAAAGTACGATCGATCTTTCCTGTATTTCTTATGCCAGAGCCATGATCCAGCATAACGAAAGAATTCGTCAGTGTCATTTTGATCCAAAGGATTTGATTCTGGAAAAGAGTGAAGTGATAAACGATGTGTTGGTGACGTTTCGTGATGAAAATACATTCATCGATTGTATGTATGAGAAAAAAGAAAAGAAAGTCCACATGCGAATCTATTATGATACTCAGGGTATCTTCGACATGGACTTTCTTTAAAGATCATAGATGCTTCATTTCGTAGTTCCACTGTTTTTCAAAACCGATGGTTGTAGCCGGGCCGTGCCCCGGATATACCGGTAGATCATCTTCCAGAGCTGCCAGTTTGCGCAAAGACTCTTTCATCTGCATGACGCTGCCTGTTGGAAGATCCATTCTTCCGATAGAGCCTTGAAACAGGGTATCTCCGGAAAACAAATGATTTTCTATACGAAAACAACAGGAACCGCAAGTATGACCGGGCGTATGATAAACATCGATATCAAATTTTCCGATCGAAAGCTTGCCTTCCTGAATTCCGATTGCCTTGGAATGACAAACGATCGTTTCATAAAATGATAAAGAAGCATTCAACGCCGGATCCTGTAAAAAAGAAACTTCACTTTGATGAACATAAACCGGTACCGAATACGTTTCTGTGATCGAATCAACACCCTTGATATGATCAAAGTGAGCATGTGTCAGTAACACCGCTTCCAAATGTAAATGATTCTGTTCTAAAAAAGGCTGAAGATCCAACGCATCGCCGGGATCGATTACCAGACAAGAATCTTCCTTGACCACCACATAACAATTTGCCTGCACCATTCCTAATGGATATGTATAAATTTCTATCATGATCTGCTAGTAAAAAAGACCATTGATCCGGTCTTCTTTATTTCTTCTCCTTATGATCCGTTTTTTGATTACATTTTGGACAATATTTTTTAATTGTCATACGTTCAGGATGTTTCTTTTTATTTCGAGTTCCGATATAGTTTTCTTCTCCACAAACAGAGCATTTAAATGTAATACGATCTCTCATGGACTGTCCTCCTTAACAAATATGCGAATGAATTGTATCATATATATTTTTTTGGTGCAAGAAGATTATTGATCCTGCGGATACAATTCAAAATATGTCTGTAAAACCTCCGGCATCACGTTATAAACACAGATGTTGCTTTTGAGGTTTTGTGTATTTTCCGCACTGGTCGGTGCCGAGCAGGCAAACGCAACACTAGGATTCTCATAGGGTGCATAGCCGACAAAGTTAGCGGTCGTCGCATCTCCAACTTCAGCCGTACCGGTTTTTCCCGCAACATCCTGTGATAACGCATTGATCTGGGTTCCACAGTTTTCGTCCGTAACACAAGCTCTAAATCCTTGTTGAATCCGTGAAAGCGATTCTGTATTGGACAAGGTTGATTTAAGCTTGACTGGATATTCTTCGACGATGTTTTGACTGTTGCTTTCGGTTACACGATCCATCATATGGATCTGATACATGCTGCCGGAAGTCGCAATCACCGAAACATATTGTAACAGCTGCAGCGGCGTGTACATATCCAACTGGCCAATGGAATAGTTTAATGTCATTCCCGGCAAATTACCAAAGCCCATATAGCCGCTGACTTCCCCCGGTGCATCCACGCCGGTCACATTTCCTAAACCAAAGCGCGAGAAATAAGTGCGCATTTTATCTAAAGTCTGGCCCACATCTTCCATAACTAAAGGTTGGCCTTCTTCATAGGTTGCTCCACCTAAACGAATGGCGATGTTAAACATATAGACGTTACTGGAAACCGACAAAGCCTGTATATCATTGACAGGACCGTGATTTTCATACGAACCAAATTCCTCACCGCCGATATTCATGATCTCATCGTTGATGACTTCTCCAGGCTTTACTACACCCTCGCTTTGCCCCATATAGATGGTAGCTCCTTTGATGCAGGAACCCGGATTGACCAGCGAAACATAGTTGCCGGAGGCAAAATATGTCATATCTTTGGTTTCCAGATCCATCGTATAGCCGGACATAGCCAAAACACCACCGGTCGTAGGGTCCATCATACAGGTAAACAAGCTGTTGAATTCCTCACGCCCTTCGGTACCACCTTCACGCTGTAGGACCGTCTTGAGCGTATTATCAAGTTTTTCCTGCAGTTCTATGTCGATCGTTAAATACAAATCAAAGCCCTTTTGTGCCGAACGCGTAACTTCCTTATGAGCCAAGCCATTTGAGTCATACGTTACGACCGATTCTTCACTGACCCCGGAAAGATAGTCGTTATAGTAAAGCTCTAAACCGGAAGCGCCTACCGGCGAATTATACTGAAAGCCCCTTTGCAGATAATAATCTACATTTTCGCTGGGAAGACCTTGCGTACTGGTCGTCACTGTTCCCAATACATCAGATAATGTTTCACCATATGGATACTCTCGTTTCCAACCCCCAAAATCGACATCAAAGCCCGGAAACTCGGTTTTGTGTTCCACTAAATACGCGACATCATCATCGCTGATATCCTCCAGAATGACATTCTGCAAAGAGGAAGAATTCACTGTTGTCATCCGACTGTAGATCACATAGGTTGCCTTTTCTTTATTCGAAAGTTCATCGATATCTTCATCAGTGATTCGTTCATACAGAAGTTGTGTTCGTTTGGAGGATGTCATAGAACCATTTTGAATACTATTCCATTCCGATTCACTGAATAGATGTCGACATCCATAATGTGGATCATCCGTGTCCAATAAAGAGGTATAGGCAATGTACGCATTCTTTAAATCCGAAGATGAAAATTTATCTGCTTTGACATCAAATACCGAAACAATTCGATTGGCGTACAATAAATAATCATCTGTTGTCATGTTGTTGGGCGATGTATAGACGATATTGTGGCTGACCGTAGTTTTCGCAAGCACATTGCCATTCGTATCGAATATCTGACCTCTAGGCGCACTGATATATTGTGTAACGCTGGTATAATCATTTGTCAGCTGTGTATAGCGTTCATTGGAAAAGACTTGTATATAAACGAGTCTTAGAAAGATAACTAAAAAGAAAACCGTCACCAGACTGGCAAAACCGATGATACGTCTGGATATGACCTGATCTAAGGGCGCATCCAACCCTTGATGAAAGAAACGCAGGATTCTTTTCTTGATGTTTTTAAAAAACTGGCGCATGCAATCCCCCTATCTTGTACCATTTAATCACATTTGTCAGGTTTTGTCACTTGTTCTTCTTGCATGAAACTTATATACTTTCAAGTAGGAGTGATCAAAATGAAAAGAAATCAGACTCGTTCTGTACAAGTGAAAGATTTAGTTTTAGGCGGAAACGATCATGTATATATTCAATCCATGTGTAATATCAAAACATCACATGTAAAAGAAGTGATCGAACAAGTTTTAGAATTGGAAGCGATGGGCTGCGAAATCATTCGTGTCAGCTGTATGGATCTAAACGATGCCAAAGCTATTGAAGAAATCGTGTCGAATATCCATATTCCATTGGTAGCCGATATTCACTTTGACTATCGACTCGCTTTAGCATGTATTGATGCCGGAGCGAATAAAATTCGCTTAAATCCGGGAAATATAGGTGCTCGGGAAAATGTCGAAACCGTGGTCAAAAAATGTAAAGAAAAACATATTCCGATACGAATTGGCATCAACAGCGGCTCTTTAGAAAAAGAGATTCATCAAAAATATGGAAAACCTACAGCACAGGGAATGATGGAAAGCGCACAAAGACATGTTCAGATCTTGGAAGATCTTCATTTCTATGATACGGTACTTTCCTTTAAATCCAGTGATCCCCTTTTATGTATAGAAGCCTATAAAAAGGCCTCGGAAATGTTTGACTATCCTTTACACTTAGGGGTTACTGAAGCCGGAACCATGATGACCAGTGCTATCAAAAGCACATTAGCTTTAGGAAATCTTTTATTGGATGGTATTGGCAATACCATTCGTATCAGTGTAAACGGTGCCCCGCAAAAAGAAATTCCCATCGTTAAAGAGCTTTTAAAATCGTGTAACTTGATTCAAAATGTACCGAATCTAATTGCCTGTCCGACATGTGGTCGTACGCAATGGGATATGGAGCCTGTCGTCAACGAAATTGAACAATACCTGCAGACCGTTCATAAAAATATTACCGTAGCCATCATGGGATGTGCTGTCAATGGGCCCGGTGAGGCAAAACATGCGGATATTGCCATTGCCGGCGGTAAAAATGAAGGTCTTTTGATCAAAAAGGGAGAAATTATCGAAAAGATTCCACAGCAGAAAATGGTACAACGCTTAAAACAGGAAATTGAAGCCTTCTAACACAAAAAGCCGGAAAACTCCGGCTTTTTACATCTTATTCACTTTTATAGGCTTTAAGCCATGCGATTTCTTCTTTGTAAGGCGGTTTACCATCGATATACGGTGTCTCCAGGATTTTCGTAATGGATTCCAGTTTAGGGTGATGAACGATCTTTGCCAATAAGGAATAACCGATATGACCCTGATCAATATTGGCATGGCGATCCTTGTGGGCACCTTTTTCATTTTTGGAATCATTAATATGCATAACTGCCAGTCTATCTAATCCTAATATCGCATCAAACTGGTTTAAAACGGCATCGAAATCCGAAAGATCGTACCCCGCATCATGAATATGACATGTATCCATACAGATTTTGATTCGTTCCTGTTTATGAATACCATCCAGAATCCAACGTAATTCCTCAAAGATTCGCCCGATTTCACTGCCCTTTCCGGCCATTGTTTCCAAGGCGATACAAACATCGCTTTCATCGGCATCTAAAACCGCATTTAGACCGTTCTGAATGGATGAGATCCCCACATCCACGCCGGCTTTTAAGTGGCTGCCGGGATGCAAAACTAATGTTTTTGCCCCCAGTGCATCCACTCGTTTTAATTCCTGTGATAAAAATTCGACACCAAACTGTGCAGTTTCCGGCTTGATGGTGTTGGCTAGATTGATCAGATAGGGTGCATGTACGATTACACGATCCATACAAAAATCATGCTTTGCCATCAATTCCTTGGCTTCTTCGATTCGAAACTGATCTAATGAAACACGTCGGGTATTGCTGGGAGCACCTGTATAGATCATGCAGGCATTGGCTCCGTATGAAAGTGATTCTTCAATACTCCCCAAAAAATACTTCGGTGCCTTTAAGGATACATGTGATCCTAAATAGATCATGATTCAAACCTCTTCTGGCGTTGTTTTTCTTTGGCTCTTTCTTTTTTCTGACGTTGAATGTCCTTTTGAATGATTTCTCTTTTTCTCTTTCGTTTTAGCTTTTCAATTTCCTGACGCTGTTTCTTTTTATAATTTGGTTTTACCTTCTTTGCCTTTTTCGATACGATTTTTTCAATTTCCTGCTGTAGTGGATCTTTGGAACGTTTTCTTTTTTGACCAAATGGTTTGAGATCGACCCATTGTCCATGACGAATATCCTGATGTTCAAAAACGATTCCCTGATGCATCAAATCCTTAATCGCCACCTCGTCTTTTTCATGATATAAGGCGTAACATACACCATCACGATTGGCACGACCGGTACGTCCGGAACGATGCACATAAAACTTTAGATCTTTTGGAAAACCACATGAAATAACATGGGTAATTCCCTCTAAGTCTATACCACGGCTGGCAATATCACTGGCAACGATATAGCTTTTTTTCTGTGACTGAATCGCTTTGATGGCCTGCATTCGTTCTCTGGATTCCAAATCACCATGAAGCTCTACCAGATCATATTGATGCTCTCTTAAAAAAGCGGCAATCTCGGCAGCTTCCTGATTGGTATTGGCAAAGATCAAACAGACATATGGATTGATATGGGATAGTACATCCAACAGCTTTTCTTCATAGCTTTTATGTTTACAAGGCACCAGAACATGACGAACATCGCTTTGGAAATTTTCACTATCTTCAATAGAGATCATGAAAGGATCAAACAAGTATTTCTTTAAAAATGGCTGTAAAGCTTCCGGTATAGTAGCGGAAAAAACCATCAACTGTACTTTTTTATCCATTTTAGAAAGAATTTCATCGATATCTTCTAAAAAGCCAAATTCCAGTGTCATATCCGCTTCATCGATAATGACCATTTTGGCAGTATCCAGACGCAATGTATTTTCCTGAACAAACAAATCCTTCATACGCCCGGGCGTACCGATTACGATCTGTGGCTGTACATCGGAAACCTTACGATCCATCCCACCGGTCACAAGCTTTACACGCACTCCAAAATGCGCTGCCAATTTCTTACAACGCTCATACAGCTGAAAAGCAAGTTCTCTTGTCGGTGTAGAGATTACCGCCTGTACCGCATCGACAGTCGGATCAACCTGCTCAAAAATAGCCATGAAAAAGGCATGACTTTTCCCGGAACCTGTACTGGAGATACCGATAAGATCTCTTGTTTTATTTTTTCGATCCATCACTTGTTTTTGAATTGGCGTTAGTGTTTTAAAATGTTCTAACTCCATAATTTCCTTAACGACATTTGTATTTGACATGTTTATCACCTCAAAGCCAACTCATAATACCATAAAACATTTTTCAAAACAAACATCAAACGCTATAATAAAGAGTATGAAATATAAAGTCACAAAAGTAAAACCACAAGGATATTGCGGTGGAGTCCTAAAAGCGATTCAAACCGCAAAAGAATGTCGAAAACAAAACCCGGATATGCCGATTACGATCTTGGGAAATCTGGTTCATAACAGCTATGTCAAAAAAGCGCTGCAGCTTTACGATCTTAAAACCATCGAAGATCCTTCTAAAACCAGATGGGAATTATTAGATCAGATATCGGAAGGAATCGTCATCTTTACAGCTCATGGAGTCAGTTCAAAAGTTGTCCAAAAGGCAAAAGAAAAAGGCTTACAGATTATAGATGCCTCCTGTCCGTTTGTCCTACAGACACAAAGCATCGTCAAAGATAAGCTGGAACAAGGTTATACCGTTTTTTATATTGGAAAGAAAGGGCATCCCGAGGCTGAAGCCATTTATTCAACCAGTGATAAAGTGATCCTGATTGAAACGGGAAACGATATACCAATCAACATCCAGACTCCTATCTTTGTCACCAACCAAACCACCATGTCAGTATTGGAAATCAACACACTTTTCCAGGCAATTCGTAAAGTCTATCCGAATGCCCAGATCCATGATGAGATTTGTAATGCGACAAGAGTGCGGCAACAGGCGATATTGGATCTAAAGGACTCCGATGTAGATACGCTGATCGTGGTAGGTGATCCCACCAGCAACAACACCCAAAAGTTAGCCGCCATTGGAAAAACAGCCGGCATCCAAACTGTACTACAAGTTCAGGATCTGCAGCAGCTTGATACAACATCCATTCAAGAGTCCAAGCATATTGCCATCACCAGCGGAGCAAGTACACCAACGTATCTCATGGAACAGATTTATTCCTATCTCTGTCAATATCCATGTCAAAAAGATGACATTGATTTACATAAAATTCTCGATTAATCTATCAACAAGGCTGACACCAAATTGTCAGCCTTTTTAAACACCCTCTTATAACAAAAAAAAGGAGGACTCAGCTTTGCCTCCTCATGTTTTCTAAAATTTGTAGTCGTTGATTGGCTTCGGTACGCTTATGCTTAGGCATATGCGCTACGATCTGTTTCCACTTTTCCTGCTCTTTTTGAAGAAACAAAGAATACGTTGTATCTTTTCTGCAGGAAACCCCATAAAGAATTTCGCTCTGCGTTAAAGAATACGGTGTATTGGTATAGACAAGCTTCATGATCGGATAAAAATGACCATCTTCTTCCACTACACACTCTTGTTCGATCCTAAAACCTTGTTTAGATACATATTCCCGCAACAAGGAAGCATCCTTATGCGGACAGAAATAAAAGTGGATACCCTTTTTTATATGCGATTTCCCTTGTTCTAAAATATCGATCATCAAAGAAGCACCCATCCCCGCAATCACGATGGAATCCACATCCGAAGGAAGTTCTTTTATTCCATCCATTAAAAGACAAGTAACCTGTTCTTCCAAATGATGTAGATGAATATTCCTTTTGGCATTGTCCAAAGGCCCCGGTGCCACATCACAGGCATAAGCTTTTTGGATGCGCTTTTGTCGAAGTGCTTCCATGATCACATAACCATGATCACAGCCAATGTCCGCTAAGCAATGTCCTTCAATCAAGGAAACGATCGCCTGTAAACGTTTGGATACAGCCATTAAGATTTCACAAAATCCTTTAAACGTTTAGAACGATTCGGATGTTTTAACTTCCGCAGTGCTTTTGCCTCAATCTGACGAATCCGCTCTCTAGTGACATTAAATTCTTTACCGACTTCTTCCAAGGTGCGTGTTCTTCCATCCTGCAAGCCAAAACGAAGACGAAGAACTTTTTCTTCACGTTCAGTCAATCCCTGCAGTACATTGTTGATCTCATCCTTCAACAACTGATTGTTTGTATAATCATCGGGTGACAAAGTTTCCTTATCTTCGATAAAGTCACCTAAATGCGAATCATCTTCTTCCCCGATCGGTGTTTCCAAACTAACCGGATCTAAGGCAATCTTTTGAATCTCGCGAACCTTTTCAGCCGTAATATTTTCCATCTTTTCGGCAATTTCCTCCGGTAAAGGATCACGCCCTAAATCTTGTACCAGCTGTCGCTGGATACGCGTTAATTTATTGATTGTTTCAACCATGTGTACCGGAATACGGATCGTTCTGGCCTGATCGGCAATCGCACGGGTGATGGACTGGCGAATCCACCATGTCGCATAGGTTGAAAACTTAAATCCTTTGGTATAGTCAAACTTTTCAACAGCCTTGATCAAACCGCAGTTTCCTTCCTGGATCAAATCCAGAAACAACATACCACGTCCAACATATTTTTTAGCAATGGAAACAACCAGACGCAAGTTACTGGAAATCAGCTGTTGTTTGGCTTCTTCGTCACCTTCCTGGATTCGCTTGGCAATAATCGGTTCATCCTTTGGATCCAACAAAGGAATCTGACCGATCTCTTTTAGATACATTTTAACCGGATCATTGATCTTGGCATGAGATGCATTGGCAAACGATTGTTCCAAATGAGAAATTTCATCCTCGATGGAACTTTCATCATCATCTCTGGCATCATCAATATCCGAATCCAGATCATCGGTTTCATCATCCAGTTCAAACTCTTCATCGTCCATTGTCTCATCCATAAATGTAATATCATTGTCGTCACACCAGGAAAACAAATCATCCATCGCATCATCATCCAGTCCCAGATCCGCAATCGCATCCATAAACTGGTTCTGTGAAATATCCGTATCGTTATCGCGGGTTTCAATCAAAAAATCTTTTGCCTCTTCAAGACTTTTAAATTTTTTCTTTACATTTGTCTTTAATGTCTCCACCATAGTTACCCTTCCTTTCGCAGACCATTCTTCTTGATGATCCATTCTCTTTTCTGCCTTGCCAGTTCAAGCTTCTCCTGATTATCCACACTTTGTATGATCTTTTGATTGATTAAGTCAATCTGCTCTTGATAAGTACATTCCCGAATCTTGTTCACACTATCCAGAAAAAACTTTTCATCATATTTTGTCATACGAAATGGATCTGACAAGAGGGCAAGCAGAAAATTCCGCACATCTTCTTCATCTATTTTAGATATCAGCTTATCAAAATCAATTCGATTCTGATATCGATATATGTCATAACAATAATAAGACAGCTGGTTACAAAGCTCATCTTTAAAGAATCCTATCTCTTCCTTAAAACGCAAGGCAGCTTCTTTGCTGAGCAAGATCATGTTCAGACAGCTTTGTTCAGCCTGTTTACGTCCATCCTTGGGGCGTTCCAACAACATTGGTACTTTTCGATATTTAACTTCCGGTTGGGATGTATTTTTAGGCTCGTTCAACGAAAGATCAAAGCCTGTCATCTCCTTAATACGGGCAAAGTACGTACTCTTTTCAAAATCTGTACATGTCTTACGAATACAGTCTTCCATGATCTGCACAAATTTTCGTTTATCCTCATAATTCTCCAGATCATATTTACGACTTAGATAATCCAGATAGAACTCAGCTAAGGAAATCGTTTTATGTACCAGATTCTTGAGGGCCGATGCTCCACCGCTTTCAAAGATTTCATCCGGGTCTTTCTCGGTCGGATTCTTGACAATCTGCATCGCAACATTATTCTCTAGAGCCAATCTAGAAAATTTGTATGTGGCATCCTGACCGGCACGATCCCCGTCATAACATACGACCACAGGAACCTTTAGTGCTTTGATCAATAAGATCTGCGCCTTGGTACAGGCTGTCCCCAAACAAGCAATACTTTCATGAATTTCCGCCTTTTCAAAAGCCAGAACATCCATAGCTCCTTCCACCAAGATCACACGCTCGTTTTTACGGGCAAAATTCTTGGCCCGATGATAGTTAAAGATCAGATTTCCCTTTTCATAAATCTTGGTTTGGGCTGTATTGATATACTTAGGTCCTTGATCCATATCAGAAATCTTACGAGCCGTAAAGCCGACAGGATGCCCCTGATCATCATGGATTGGAATCATCAGGCGGTTAAAAAACGTAGCTCGCATTCCCTGTTGGCCTTCATGCACCAGACCCGTATCCAACAAATCCTTTGTGGCATAATTTTTCGCCTTAAAATAGTGCAAAGATCGCTCATCCATAGGTGCATAACCAATTTCAAAACGTTTGCGAATATCTTCATGAATATGCCGCTTTTGAAGATACTGCATACACAAAAAGCCATCCTCGCTTTGCAGCTCATAGGCACAAAACTGAATATACGACTGCATCAAATCATAGTACGGCTGCTCTGCACTTTGTTCATTCACGACCGGCGATTCGATCCGTATTGGATAGCCAATCATCTCCGCTACTTTGACGACTGCTTCCGGAAAAGAGATGTTTTCGATTTTTTGGACAAATGTAAAAACATTTCCGCCCGTTCCACATACAAAGCACTTAAAGATCTGTTTATCCGTGGAAATCGAAAGACTGGGATCATGGTCGTCATGAAATGGGCAGACCGCCATATAGTTCTTTCCTTTTTTATTTAGTGAAAGATAATGAGATAAGACATCAACGATATCCGCCTGCTGACGGATAGCGCGCATATCTTCTTCTTTGATCCAGCTCAAATTATCACCTACTAAAACTGTACTCGTTTTTCAATATAATCTTTTAGATCCTCAATTTTAATGCGTTCCTGTTCCATCGTATCACGATCACGAACTGTCACACATCCATCCTCCATCGTATCAAAGTCAACCGTTACACAATATGGTGTTCCGATCGCATCCTGACGACGATAGCGCTTACCGATGTTCTGGTTTTCATCATATGTACAGGCAAAATGCTTAGATAACATATTAAACACTTCACCGGCCTTATCCTGCAGTTTTTTCGATAATGGTAAAACCGCTACTTTATAAGGGGCCAAATAAGGATGCAGTTTCAAAACCACACGCGTATCTCTTTCCAATTCTTCAACGGTATAAGCTTCACACATCAAAGCCAGAAGCAGACGTTCGACACCAACACTTGGTTCAATGACATAAGGAATATATTTTTCATTGGTTTCCGAATCAAAATATTCCAAACTCTGCTTACTTGTTGTCTGATGCGCCTTCAAGTCAAAATCGGTACGATCGGCGATACCCCACAGCTCGCCCCATCCAATCGGATCGGCAAAGTTATACTCAATATCGCTGGTTCCGTTTGAATAATGCGCCAATTCCTCTTTGGCATGTTCACGAAGACGAATGTTTTGTTCATCCAGACCCAAATCCTTTAAGAACTGCACACAGGAATTACAGTATGTTTTAAACCATTCCAGGTCCGTTCCCGGCTTACAGAAGAATTCCAGCTCCATCTGTTCAAATTCACGAGTACGGAAAATAAAGTTTCCCGGTGTAATTTCATTACGGAAGCTTTTTCCTATCTGACCGATACCAAACGGCAATTTTTTACGCATCGTTCTTTGTACATTTTTAAAGTTGACAAAGATACCCTGAGCCGTTTCCGGACGCAGATAAATCGTACTTTTCGCATCTTCCAAAACACCCTGGAAGGTTTTAAACATCAAGTTAAACTGACGAATATCCGTAAAGTTTTTGGCCCCACACTTTGGACAGGCAATTTCATGTTCACGGATATAGTTTTCCATCTCTTCATTGCTCCAGCCGTTTGGACTCACTTCATTGTGTGTTGCCTCTTCAATCAGCTGGTCGGCACGAAATCTGGATTTACATTCTTTACAATCCATCAACGGATCGCTAAAGCCACCCACATGACCAGAAGCCACCCATACATTCGGGTTCATTAAAATGGCACTCTGGATTCCAACGTTGTTTGGATCTTCCTGAATAAAACGCTTCCACCATGCATTTTTGATGTTCTGTTTCAATTCCACACCTAAAGGACCAAAATCCCATGTATTGGCAAGACCGCCATAAATTTCCGATCCCTGATAGACAAAACCAGAGGTTTTCATATGATTCACTACTTCATTAAAGTCATGTACTTTCATTCCCGATTCTCCTTATCTTTCTTTTTGTTCTGCATAAATTATATACAGAAATAGACGATACTTATTATACAACAAATGTTCAACAAAAAAAAGAAGTCAATCGACTTCTCTAACGATCACTGCATCTCGCACACAAATCCCATCGACTCCAGATTCTCTTTTGTCTTTGTGGCACTGATGATTGGACTGGATGTTCCCTTAACATCTGTTTGTCCGTTTACCATAACATGATAGTCATCACTGGAAATGGTATTAAAATTAATATCAATGGTTTCATCAATAGATAAGTTTTCATCGTTATTTTCAAATGAATACGAAACACCTTTTATATCCTTATAATCATTCGCCTGTTGGGAAGCTTGAAACGTCTGTACCATTTGATCATACGTATTTTGATCCGAAACCGTAATCAAGGTGTGCTGTTTTTGAGATAGAATGATATCTTTATCCTTATTATATTCAAAATCGGACGATACTTCCATCACTCCACCATTCATAAGTGACTGTAATGTCGGTGAAAATTGTATCGGCTAAAAATGAAGTTTGTGCCAATACACCTGTAATTATCCCTGATAGTATGGCCATCCCTACTACATGTGACCATCGCATGAAAAGCTGTAAGACTTATTTTTTGATCTTTGTAAGCATAAACTCTCTTTTGTAATGAGTATTCCCATACATTAATAAAAAGAGCTAAGCAATTACTTAGCTCGACCAGAATACTTACCATCGCTTGTATTTACAACGATCATTTCATCCTGGTTGATAAACAAAGGAACTTTAACTTCCAATCCCGTCTCCAATACCGCATTTTTACTGGCTGAAGTTGCGGTATCTCCCTTTACAGCCGGCTCACATTCGATAACCTTTAACGTAGCCTTATCTGGTAAGACAATACCTAAAATTTCTCCTTCATAAGATGAAATGGATACATTATCATTCGCTTTGATAAATTTCTTTTCCCATTCCAAACGATCGGCAGGGATTTCAATCTGTTCATATGTCTCATTATCCATGAATACCAAAGCATCATCAGTATCATATAAATACTGCATTTCACGTTTTTCAATCTGAGCAGGTTCCACTTTTTCTCCCCCACCCCATGATAATTCTACGTTACTTCCGGTGCGTAGATTGCGAACTTTTGCCTTTACAACCATCGCACTACGAGCTGTTTTATTCTGTGAAACATCTAATACCACATAAATATCACCATCGACCTGAATTGTCTGTCCTGGTTTCAAATCATTTGAACTGATCATTCTTTTCTCTCCTTATCTTTTACCACTACTAATTTTAGGAGAAAAATCCATCTTGTCAAGAAAACGAATACTTGTCATCCGTTTATCTATTTCTTTTTAATCGACAAAAAAATCATTTAAAAGTTTTGCGAGTTCCTGTGGATTTTCTTCATTGACGATATGCCCGGTATTTGAAAGGATAATTTGCTTAGTATTCGTCATATGATCATTAAAATATTGTACCGATTTAATGTTTGTTTTATCCTGATCTCCACATAAAAGTATTGTAGGTATCGAGAAATCATGAATACGATTTTCAAAATTTATAACCACCATAGATTTTGTCAAAGACAGTGTTTCTTTCTTATCAAAGGCCATGTTTTTGAATATTGATCTTGGCAAAAAGTGAAATACCAGATTTTGTAGATGAAACAATAATTTTGGAACCTTATGCGGTGTACCAATCAAAACCAGCTTCTTTACTTGATCCGGATACTCCAGTGCAAAATCTAACGCCAATACACCACCTAGAGAAAGCCCGCATATGCATAGTGAATCATTAAAGCTTCGACAATATCCGGAAAAGGCAGAATACAAATTTGCGTAGCTTGTTTCTTGATGATGTAATAAGGTATTCAGACCCGGACAAACAATATCAAGCTTTTCATCCATTAAACAAACTGTTTGATTCCAGCTGTCAGCCCTATGACCGGTTCCATGTACCAAAATTGTTTTCATATGCATTTTCCTTTCATCACGTTCTTATTCTAGATCATATCAAAACTTTATCCTCGTATCTATTTCAATCTCACTCTAACATTATTGATCATAAAAGCTAGCCTGAAAAGAAAATAAAGCTATGTTTTACCTCTTTTACATTCGATCATAAGTGCTACATCACACTTTGAATTCTTTTAGATAAGCACAATACTTTTTAGCTGAGACATACATTAAAACTTTATTATTTTATAACTCAAACTTCGCACTTAAATAAGTGCTTAAATACCTTGATAAATCAATAAAACTTGATATAAAAATAGCATGAAACCATCCGGTTTTGGTATAATTAAGTAAGTCAAAAAAACATCCCCCGGAGGTTCATGCTATGGCTAAAAGTATAACACAAATAACTCAAAACGATAAGCAACTATCAAAATCTATCAAAAAAATTTTTTATAAAATTTCATATTTCCTCAGCTCTGAAAGCATCCAACGCCTACAAAAAGAAAGGTGTACCTGTGGTAGAAATTTTCCAATATCTGTTTTTGTTGATTTTTTCTAACAGAAGCATGTACATGAATATGCTTACAGGTAGAAACACGCCTTCTTTTGCAAAGGATACAGTGTATCGTTTCATGAAAATGATTCAGATTAACTGGATTCGATTCACAACACTTCTTTCAGCTCGAATCATCAAAGAAGCCATCGTCCCTTTGAACTCTGAAAATCGAGTAAATGTGCTTATCATTGATGATTCCCTTTTTGAACGTAACCGTTCAAAAAAAGTTGAACTCCTTGCTAAAATCTATGATCACGCAAAACATAAATACGCATTCGGATTTCGAATGCTTACTTTAGGTTGGTCAGATGGGTGCACTTTCTTACCAATAAACAGCGTTCTTCTTTCCACGGAAAATAGTAAAAACCGAATGAAGCAGTAGAAATGGATAAAAGAACTGTTGGTTACAAACGCAGAAAATTGTCCATAAAAAAGGAACCCATGCAATGCTTACGCTTCTAGAAGCAGCGAAGAAAGCTGAAATTCCAGCAAAATACGTTCTTTTCGACGATTGGTTTTCATCACCAAGTACACTCCACGCCGTAAAAAATATGGGCTATGATGTAATTGGTATGGTAAAGAAAACTCCAAAGATGTTCTTTCGATATAATGGCGAAGCCATGTCTCTAGCTTCCGTCTATAACCAGAACAAAAAGAGACGTGGAAAATCAAGATATTTACTCTCGGTAACGATTGAAGTTGTAAAAGATGATGCAATCATTCCTGCTAAAGTAGTCTATGTCCGAAATCGAAACAAACGAAAAGAATACCTCTGCTTGATTTCTACAAACGTAAATTTAGACGAAAATGAGATCATTCGAATTTATGGAAAACGCTGGGATATAGAAGTTTTCTTCAAGGTATGCAAAAGCTATCTTAACCTAAGTAGAGAATGTAACTCCCTATCCTACGATGCAATGACTGCGCATACTGCGGTTGATTTTACACGATACATGATGCTTTCGCTAGAGAGCAGGGAATCCAGTGATACTCGGTCTCTAGGAGAGCTTTTTCTACATTTTTCTGATGAGATGGCGGATATCACATGGATAAAAGTGTTTCAAATGCTGCTACAGATGTTTAGAACGATACTTACAGATTATACTGAACTTTCAGATGAAAAAATAACGCAATTAGTAGATGCATTTATGGATACATTACCAGTTATGTTGAAAACGAAACTGCGAGCTGCATAAAGTAGAATCATTGACAACTAAATAGGTTCTAGATACTGATTTTTCAAGGTTCATAGCTACAATTTATGTGCGAAGTCTGAGTTACTAAATCCTTGACATTAACATAATCCAATTTCTCTTGAAGTTCCCTCTGGAGATAATGATCTAATCTTTCAAGAAAATTAGTCGTATTCCCGCTAAGACTGATATAGTATATTCTAATCACTTGCATTTTTCCCTCCTAATATGTATAGTTCCTATATACTGTATTTGATGATAAAAACAGACACTACATTACATATAGTGATTTAATTATATATCTTCCCTAATTAAAAAAAATGACCATGGTCAATTTTTTAGGAGATATAAAAGAATGCAAGGGAGAATAAAAATATGACAAAAATTGGCTGCGTTCATCGGGTTCCTCTTTTTAATAATCTTGCTTGCGATGAACAGAGTAAGGTTCAAGAATTGCTATATCATAAAACCTTTAAAAAGGGAGAAATTATTTTTTCTCCCGATGATCCAGAGCAGCTATCGATTATTTCAGCTGGTGCTATGAGAATCTATAAACTGAGTAAAACTGGTAAGGAACAGCTTATTCGTATTGTTAATGAGGGAGAATATGACGGAGAGAATTATCTCTTTGGTCTCTCAAATGATTCTCTTTATGGAGAGGCCATTAAAGAAACAAAAGTATGTATCCTATATAAGTCAGATTTCAATAAGTTAATCAATCTTTACCCACAATTAAGCTGCAAACTACTTCAATTAAATGCCTACAAATCTTTAGAGATTGAGAAGCAACTGCAACTACTGGCAATTGATTCAATAGAGGATCGTTTAGCTACATACTTCAGTCAGCTCTCTCTCCCTTCAGAGGTAATGACTGAAGAGACCATTACGATACCAGTCTCACTGAAAGAACTAGCCAGCTATCTAGCTACCAGTCCTGAAACTATATCCCGTAAATTAAGAGCTTTTCAAGAAGAAGGATTAATAAATAGAAATGGAAAGAAAATTATACTATTTCGTTCTTTTTGGGATAAATTTGACTTTCTATAATTTTTATAAACTAAAGGATAGGTGTTACTTCTACCTATCCTTTAGTTTATTTCTTTGTTTCCTTATAAAATGGCAGTAATTCATCAAAACTTTTTAATAGATCATCAATTAACCGTTCTAATGAGTGGTCAGTCTCAATTGGAATATCCTGTTTAACCAAGACCTTACGAACCTCACCTGATTTGACCTGTTTTAGTAAATTCTTTCGATTTTCTTCTGCTGCATCCATTTTGAAACTTATACCATTTTTTTGTACAAAATAATACATAGCTCCAAAAGGAAGAAGATTCAAAACTTTATTTTGTTTTTCTAAGCTGTTTTCAGACCTCCTTCTTTCTACAAAACTAACCTCAACGGAAATTCCAAAATTATCAGATTCCCCATAAAGACGAATAGCCAATGCTGAATCATCCAAATCATCGGAAGGCAATCGGAAATAACACCAAAAATGTGGACGACATAGCTGAGATTGATTCATCCATTGACTAACACGCTCTGCTTTAAATGGCTTTACCCTGTCTTCAAAGGATTTACTGATTAAACTGAATTCATCCCGGGCCTGTCGAGCTAGGTCCCTTAAATCCATCATATACTGGCGATAATTACCAGCCTTTTCCGGCTTAATATATTTTTCTCCTCGATAGGGTAGATATTCCTTTAACTTGTCAAACGACATTTTTCACCTCATAAATCAATCAAGCCATCTGCGTTAAGAATAATTATTCTTCTACCTGAACGTTTTATCAATCTATTATCCTCAAGAAATCTAAATTTTCTAGAAAGAGTTTCAGGGGTAGTCCCTATATATCGCGCGATATCAATCATCTTCATAGGTAAACTGAACCGATAATCGTTCGCTACTTTTGACAGATCCAAGAGATAGTTCGCTAAACGTTCCTCAACACGCTCCATAGATAAAATATGGGCCTGCTTCTCTACTTGAACCATCTTTTGCGCACTTAATTCAAATAATTTAAGAGCTATTTGTGGATTCCTAAGCATTACTTGATCAAAAGCTTGTTTACTTAATCTACAAATTTCAGTTGTTTCAAGAGTTTCACCAAAAAGAGATTCATTTTTAATACCGAACAACTGATTCTCACCCTCATAGCCACCTGGTTCAACGACCCGTAAAAGCTGTTCATCACCATTTGTAGACAGTTGGAATACTTTCATACTTCCGAGAGCCACGATGTCCAGATTTTCATCTCCTGGTCTAAAAACAATTTCATTTTTTTTAAATTGTTTGTGTTGTGCCAATCTATTAATTTTAATCTGTTCATCTTCTGACAGATAATTAAATAATGGTACAAGTGTCACACAAATATGTTGAATCATGGATAGCCTCCTTCTAATTGATAAAACTTATTCTTGAGATAATTCATCAAATTGTTTTAATAGCTGATAAGTTTTAGTAAATGTCTCACAAGCATCATCTGGAATTATATAATCTTTTGTAAGAGCTCTTAGTTCTGAAAATTCATTTGATAGGTCCAAATTATTATCCCTAATTTTATGTTGAATTGTTTCATAAACTTTGCGAACATCAAAGACTTCTGGATGATTTTTCCCATGAGCTTTTGTAATAGCATTTGTATATAGATCAAGCATCTCATCGTTTGCTTCAAAAAATTGTCTTAACATTGTAACTTTCTCCTATTATTTTTCTGATGCTTTTAGGACATCATAGCCAATTGCTTGCACTGCCTTCACAATTTCATTAATGTTTGTCATACTAGCGTCAAAATTTACTTTTGCCTTACTGGCATTGAATAGAACTTTGACACTTTCATTATCGACACCTGTTACACTTTTAATGGCTCCCTCAATTTTTTGCATACATGTTGGACAAGCCAGTGTTTCAAGCTGTAGTATAGCTTTTTTCATCATCTTTACTTCCTTTCCTTATTATATCTTTAGTATAGTACGATATTTAGAATAAAAAATTGATTTCTATCAAGAATTTCTATTTTCTTTTATATTTTAAAAGCCTCATAGCATTCAAAATAACTACGAGAATGCTACCTTCATGAACAAACATGCCAATTGCCATATTCATCCACGAACTTGAGAGAACGCTGATAAGAAGAACTACTACGACTAGCAATGCAATGAAGATATTTTCAATCATATTACGTCGTGTAGCTTTAGCCAATCCAATCGCATGAGGGATTCTGTGAAAATCCGAATTTATCAAAACAACATTTGAAGTTTCAATAGCAACATCTGTACCGTTTCCCATGGCAATTCCAATATCTGCTAAGGCCAACGATGGGCTATCATTAATACCATCTCCGACAAATGCTACTATTTCTCCACTTGCCTGACGTTTTCTCACAAATTCTGCCTTGTCTTCTGGTAGTAGATGACCATAAGCCTCGGTTAAGCCTAACTGATTAGTAACTAAATCAACTGTGCCTTGATTATCTCCAGATAATAGAATGAGGTTTTTTACTCCCATATTCTTAAGCGTCTCTAAATCCTCCTTGACTCCTTGTCTAATCTGGTCGCGAATCCCTACAACAAGAGCTATTTGTCCATCAATAGCAGTTAGGACAATTGAATTCCCTTCTGCTTCCATCCCTGCTATGTCGGTCTTCATCTGGTTAGTGAAAGGAATATTATATTGATTCATCAAATAAGAGTTCCCAACGAGAACTTGGTGATTTTGAATACGAGCAACAACTCCCCCACCTTGAACGACCTCTGTTGAGTCAATCACCTCTACTACAGAACCTGAGTAATGGTTCACAATTGCTTTCGCGAGCGGATGATCTGATTCTCTCTCAACACTAGCCAGTAAGCTCTCAGCAAGACTCCTATCACTGCTATAATAGATTGTCTGTGCAACCTGAGGGCTACCATAAGTTAATGTTCCTGTTTTATCAAATAACATTGTATCAACTTTACTAAAGTTTGTAATGACATCACTACCCTTAAATAAAATACCATGTCGTGCGCCATTTCCAATCCCTGACACATTTGAAACTGGTACGCCAATAACCAGTGCACCAGGACATCCAAGAACCAAAATAGTAACGGCTAACTCAATATTGCGGCTAATAAGCCAAACAATAATCGCTAACACTAAAACTGAAGGAGTATAGTATTTTGAAAATTTGTCAATAAATCTCTCAGCTTTTGACTTGCTGTCCTGTGCTTCTTCTACTAATTCAATAATTTTCCCAAAAGTTGTATCTTCCCCAATCTTCTCAGTACGTATTTGTATAGTGCCATTTTCGAGAATGGTGCCAGCAAAAACTTTATCTCTTAAACCTTTAGAGACTGGAATAGATTCGCCCGTAATACTTGCTTCATTTGCAGTACCAGAGCCAAATATCACTTCACCGTCAACTGGGATCTTTCCACCAGTTTTTACTAAAAGAATATCTTCTTCATTAACTTCTTCAACTGACACCTCTTCAAAGTCACCATTGTGTAGTTTACGAAAAGTAGTCTCTGGTACCATCTCCACGAGATTCTTAATCGCAGAACGTGTCTTGGCTAATGTTCTTTGTTCTAAGTATGCACCAAATAAGAAGAGAAAAGCTACAATAGCTGATTCTTCAAACTCTTTAATAACGAATGCCCCTAAAATAGCAAGAGTTACTAAGAGATCTATGCTAATTACCTTAACTCTAAGAGCTTGATAGGCTTGAACAAAAATTGGTAAACCGCCAACTAATGAAGCTACAAACAGTAGATAAGCTGAGCCCTGCTCACTACTAAAAACCCATTTGGATGAAAAAGCAAGTATAATAAGAACACCAGTTATTGCTGTCAACCAATTCCGATAATGTGATAACCATTTTTGCATGATTTCTACCTCCTTTATTATATCCAGTATAACCGAGCATAGAAATATAATAATTGATTTATATCAAGTTTTATTGATTTATCAAGGTATTTAAGCACTTATTTAAGTGCGAGGTTTGAGTTTCAATATAAGAAATACGGACTTTCATGAGCTATTGCCTAATCTCAAAAAAGCCCGTAAATACGCTACTTTTCGCTATTTATTTCTCTTTCCTAGACATCAAGCAGACCGTCTCAACATGGCTCGATTGGTCTGTAAGTACTGTCCACTGAATTTTTTTGAGCCTTGGAATAAACATTGAGATTTTATCCGTATGCATGAATGCTCTAAAAGGAATTTCTGAAAAATACAAGTAGACACTTTAGATATGTGAAAGTATATCACAAAACGGATATAGATACACATACCAGCTTCAGAAATACTATGAATAATATATAGCAAAAGAAAGAGAGCGATAAACTCTCTTTCTGTATAAAAGCATCTTGTTTTTTATATTTACGTAGTAAACTTAATCATTCAACCAGTATATTTATATTGTCCATCTGATTGCTTCTCCTCTTTGAGAAATAAAACGCTTATAAATTTCTGATCTTTCAAGCAAATCACTATGAGTACCTACACTTTCTATCTTACCTTTATCCATGACAACAATCTGATCAGCGCCCTGAATGGTCTTCAGCTTATGCGCAATTACGAGTACCGTTTTGTCTTTTAATAAATTCTGTAATGCTATCACAAGTTGTTCCTCATTTTCAGGATCAACACTTGAGGTCGCTTCATCCAAAATAACAATCTTACTTGGCTTCAACATTGCTCTGGCAATGGATATTCTCTGACGCTCTCCTCCTGATAGATTTGACCCGCCTTCTTGCAATACAGTGTCGTATCCTTGAGGTAACTTCATAATAAAGTCATGGCATTGTGCCTGTTTTGCGACTTCGATAATCTCTTCATCACTTGTGTTTGATTTACCGAACTTTATATTGTTTTTCACCGTATCATCAAACAAATACACATCCTGGAATACAAAGGTAAAATTAGATAACAAACTATCATATTTGAAGTCTTTTATGTTCTTTCCATCAATCAAAATTTCTCCTTTATCAACATCCCAAAATCTTGCAATTAAATTACATAGAGTTGTCTTTCCGCTTCCAGATCCACCTATAATAGCTGTTGTCTTCCTTTCCGGTATAGAAAGTCTTATACTATCAAACAGAGGCTGCTTCTCATAAGAGAAACCTACATTGTTTAGATTAATTGTTGCAGCATCCATTTCCAATATATTTCCTTCTGAAATTACAGGAAGCTCACGAAGTTTTGTGATTGCGTCTAAGTTTTGTACTGCAATACCTCTTATATTTTGCATACTACCTGCCATCTCGAAACCTGCAAATACAATAAAACTTGATACAATAAGCATTACTGCTTTATACGGCGTAATTTCATTCGAGCAAAAGCGCATTACAGCGAATAAAATAATCGCACAACTTCCAAGTTTAAAAATTAAAAAAGAGATAAGTGTGGCTGGAGCAACTGTTTTTTCAACATTAACAAACCCTTTCCTGCTCTCGGAAATATGATTTTCCAATTCAGATATCATTTCCTTTCCTTTTCCGAAAGATTTAATGACACTGATTCCTTTTATATATTCTAAAGTCACTGCATTTAGATTGATTTTTAACACTTGCAGCTTCTTAGTTAGCTCATCTGCTTTTCTTTGAAAAAGAGCATTACTTAGCATTCCCAAAAGTAGAGTTACTAATATAATAAGCCCTGTCAGAAAATCAAATGGAATCATAAAAAAGGCCATGATGAGGGTTTGTATAACCCCAACAAAAAACATCTCAATTATATTTACACCTATCGTTTCAAGTTCACCAATTACCGTAGTTAATCCAGCGGAAATATTTCCAAGCCGATGGCTGCTGAAAAAACCCATATTTACCTGTTTTAACCGATTTCCTACATATAGTCTGTTTTCAGCTCCCATGTTATACATAGCAGTATATTTATTGCGATCGGCCAAAAAACCACATAAAACTTTCCCAATAACACTCAACAAGGAAATACCGAACAAAGTATATACATCCTGAATCACAATTCCTCTGTCTTCAAATATACTTTGAAATACTTTAAGAAGCAGAAGCATAATTGCTCCTAACATTACGCCTTCAAATATACTTTTTAAAACTTCAAAGAAAAGCATTCTATTGATTTTAGGTGCCTCTTTTCCTGAGATTTCATATAGTTTTTTTATAAGTTCAAACATTTACAGCACCTCCAATTGTTTATTAACACCGATATGTGATTTCCACATCTTTGCATAAGTCTCACTTTTTTCAAGAAGCTCTGCATGTGTTCCTTCAGCTTCTACCTTTCCATTCGCCAAAACAATAATTTTATTTGCATGAACAATTGTAGATAATCTATGAGCAATCATGAGAACCGTTTTATTACGAACCAATGTGTCGATTGATCTTTGGATTTCTGCCTCATTGTCCGGATCCGAATATGCTGTAGCTTCATCTAAAAGTACAATCGGACTATCTTTCAGTAATGCTCTTGCAATTGTAATGCGCTGCCTTTCTCCTCCCGAAAGATTGCTTCCCGCTTCACCGACAATTGTGTTATATCCCTCAGGTAAACTCATAATAAAGTCATGGCAACTTGCCTTCTTGCATACGTTTTCAATTTCTTCTATCGTTGCATCCGGTTTTGCAAACTTTAGATTTTCCAGTATACTTTTTCCAAAAAGATAATTTTCCTGTGAAACATAAGTAACCAGTTCCATGTTTTTTTCCAATGGTATATCATTCATATTTACATTTCCTATATAAATATTTCCGCTGTCAACATTCATATGCCCTGCAATCAATTTTGCAATAGTAGATTTTCCACCGCCGGAGTATCCTACAATCGCTGTGAGTTGCTTTTCTGCAGCACGGAAAGACAAATTTTCAAATACTTTTTTTTCGTTAGAATATCCAAAACTCACATTTTCAAAATTTATATCATAAGTGTTTATTTTATAGCTTTTATTAACTCGCTCAAGCTCCGGTAAATTCATTATGGACTTTATTTCATCAGTGACTACTCGAACATTGGCCATTGTATCCAAGTGACTCATCGCCTTAATTAAAGGTTTATAGGATGCATAAGACAAAAGAACACCCATTATTAAAACTCCAATAGATATACTTCCTTTCATATATAAGAACAAGGTAACCGGCAAAACAAATAACAGCGTTGATGGAAGAATTTCCATTGCTGCTGTCATATAGAAACAAATACTTAAATACCAATTAAGCATGCTATCTCTATTTTCATTTACAGAATCAACGAATTTTTCATAAGATGACGCAGATTTATTGAACGCCTTGATTACTTGAATGCCTCTGATATATTCGACCGCTGTCGTGTTCATATTTTTTGCAGCCTGTTGATATGCTCTGGATTTTTCTTCATATCCTCCCATCATTAAAAATGAAAATACTACCCCAAGTGGTAAGGTCACAAGATTTGCAATTCCTATCCTCCAGTCAAGCAAAAAAATAGTAAAAACCAACACAACAGGAATCATAATATTTGCGACCACTTCCGGAATCACATGTGCAATCGGCTGTTCCATTTTATTCAGTGTTTCAACCATAAATTGTGTCCATTCACCACTACTTCTTTTTTCAATCTCACCCATGGACAACCTGCTGATTTTTCTTACAAGCTTTTTCCTCTCATCCTCGATAATACGAAAAGCAAGATTATGAGATATCAATGTTGAAATTTCATGAAAAACAATACTGCCAAAAAGTCCACCTAATACTACCAGTATCAATATTTGGTAATTTGAAAACTCTATATTTCCATTTGCTATATTTTCAACAATTTTTGCTATTGCAAAATAAGGCAACACTCCACAAAATACTCCAAGCACGGCCACAACAACTGCTATCAAAATTTGTCCAATATGCTTCTTTAACAAATCCATTTTTTTCGCCTCCTAAGCATCCATAGACTTTATTAAGTCTTGTATATCATCCAGGTAATAGTCTTCAACAATTTCTCCTGAATCAATCTTTAAAATACGATCACAAGTTCTAGCTATAAACTCAATATCATGGGAGATAATCAAAAATTTCGTTCCATTATTTTGCTGTTCTTTAATTAAAGCTCTAACTTTTTCCATACTGTTAAAGTCTAATCCGGACGTTGGTTCATCCAATATAATCATAGAAATATCTCGCATCATTGCTACGCCCAATACTAACCTTTGTTTTTGACCTCCTGACAAAGTCGCTGGATGCTTACTTTTCAGATGAAATAGCCCTAGTTTTTTTAATATGTCTTCTGCTTTATCCTTCATTTTTTCAGAAGCTTCCAGTCCTGTTATTAACTCATCGACCAGGTCTTCTCCAAATAATTGAGAATCAAGATCCTGAGGAATATACCAAATTTTCTGTATACGTTGCTTATATCTTTTTAAATTTCCATCTAACAGTATTTTCCCATTGCTCTCTTTTAATAAACCTGCAATGGTTTTTCCCAATGTACTTTTCCCTACACCATTTTTTCCAATCAACGCTATGATTTCATTGCTATCATAATGAAACGTTATATTTTTTAATAACTGCTTATTTTTCCCAAAATCCTTATTCAGATTTATTACACTAACAGAACTATTAATTTCAACCTGATTCATATTTTTTTTCGGAATGACGATATCCTCAAAACGCAAAGAACGAAGACCATTTTTATTTAAGGTCTCCGAAGTTTGATTTTTCATTTCTAAAGTGGAATATTCTTTTACGATTTTCCCATTTTCCATAAAAATATATCTGTCAGCAATATCCCTTAAATAAAACAACCTGTGTTCTGCAATTATTATTGTTTTTCCATCATGTTTTAGCTTTCTTATTAAATCTGCAAGAAGATGTGTGGCACTCATGTCAAGGTTTGCTGAAGGTTCATCAAATACATATATTTCCGGCTCCATAGCTTTAGCAGAACATATTGCAACCTTTTGTCTCATCCCATAGGACAGTGTATATATACTTGTATTTAATAAGTGCTCAATTTTCATTTCCTTTACTGTCCGAGTCACTCGCTTTTTTATCTCCTCGTATGAAAGGCCAATGTTTTCACAACCAAAAGCTATTTCTCCTGCCACTTCGTTGGCAAAAAATTGACTTCTTGGATCTTGAAAAACATTTCCTACCATTTTTCCCATTTCCCAAGAAGCTACTTTGCGTATATCTTTTTGCTGTATAAAAGTTTGACCACTTAATTCCCCTTGATAAAATGATGGAATAAGCCCATTGATAACCCTTGTTAATGTGGATTTACCGCACCCTGAGGCTCCCATGATTGCAATACACTCTCCTTTTGAAACAGCAAGGTTAACATCATTAAGCTGCATCTCATTTTTATGATATGAATATTTCACATGATCAAGCTGTATTTCTTTCATCATCAAGTTCCTCCTCAGATAATACAGATAATGAATAAAACAAAGCTGGTTATGATAATCACCCCATCAGTGCTACTCACCTTCAATTGATAATAACTTTGTTTTTGATTGGGATTTTCAATTCCTCTCACAATAGCTGCCGCAGCCAGTTCATCTCCAACCTTTAATGATCGAAAGATTAAAGGTACTACGACATATTCCATTGTTCTTAAGGGATGGAAAAACATCTTTCTTTTACTTCCGGTAAATCCACGCACCCTCATTGCTTCTTTTATTACTTTAATCTCTCCTGATATCGTTGGAATAAACCTTATGATTACCACCAATATCAGTAGAATACTTTGTGGCATTCGGCATTTCTGAAATATAGCAATTAGTTTTCCTGATGGTATTTTGAACGTCAAATAAGACGCCATAATAGGAACAATAAATTTATATATCATTCCTAATAGCATAGGAGATATTATATAAATGCCTCTCGGAACAATTATAGTTAGCCAAAATGTTGTAAGTACATAAAGCAAAACATGCAGTATGCTTTGTTTTAGAAAGCCAAAATAAGCAAGAACCACCGCCAGCCACAAAACAAACAAAGCATGCATGTAATAACTCCTTGTAACGATAGATACCATACAGGCGAGAATAGTTAAAATCAGTGAACCAATACCACTTAATTTATTTAATCTTTTCTCGCTTGCCATTTTTTAATTCAAAACCCCTGCCTTTTCAAAATGTTTTTTCAAGATTTTTTGTGAAATAAAAATTCCTAACGCAGACAAAATGACCGTTATAACAACACCAACTAGCATTAATTCAGGTGAGGAAACCATATCATATTGAAGTTTCATTGTGGTATCAGTAAATCCACTTGCAAGCGCCTGTTTTTGATAGCTTTCCCATGCAATCCAGCAAGGCACGCCTATTCCCATCACCATTCCTATTCCGTACGTACTCCAACCAATCATATTTCTAATCGGATTTCTGTAAGTGTCTTTACCAATCATTACAAGCTCAGAAACTACTGCAACTGCCACGAAATACGGCACCATAAACATATAACCCATTACAGCGGTAATAAGCGCATATATCATTACCCACACAAATAAAAGACCATGTTTATTTATCCTATTTGCAGCTACTAGATAAAAAATAGATCCTAAAAACATTTCAATCCCGGCTGTACCATAGAGATACAAAACAGGAATAGCTACTGTACCCATTCCAATTACAAATGAAATTGCATAAAATAACGCCATCATAATCGCAACTGTTACAATCTCCCTTACTGTCATTTTTTCTTTCATCACTTAATATTCCTCCTTATAGTTAGATAAGACTAACACTCGTTTTAAAAAAATAGGAGAGCTCGATGGCTCTCCCTTAAAACAAAGGCTCATCTTTTAAAACTATTTTAAAACAAGATGAGGATATCTTTTACGACCAGTTAGACCATTTATTAATCCAAAAAGGTCAAATTAATTTATTCCTATATTGTTGTGGGGTTTCCCCGAATCTCTTTTTGAACGCAGAGGAAAACTTGCTCTGATTTAAGTATCCTGCTAAATCAGCTATCTCTCCAATGGAAACTTCGGGCTTATGAATTAATAACTCTGCCGATGCATCTAAACATAGATTTTTAATGAACTTTCCTATTGAGTTTCCTGTTATATAAGTAAAACATCTTTTAAGACTTGATTCAGAAATGGCATATTGTTTTGCCAATTCTGAAATGGAGTATCGATCAAATGGATTTTCTAATAGTGCTTTATAGCACTCTTGTGTTGCTTCATATACAGGCTCAGAAAAAGAGGTAAGTTTTTTCGTATCTTTACATTCAATTAAATTTAAAAAAAGTAAAAGTTCTATCGTTTTAAGTATTGAATACGGAGTTTGTATTCTTTTATCAACTCTATATAATTCATTGATAATATGATTGATTTCATGTCGAGAACGAATTATCAAAGCCACTCCATTCTTGCATGCCTTGTCACGTATTTCAAATAAATTTATATCTCCAAATGGAAAATATTTAGAAATTGATTTTTGTGCTTTATCCATATCGATAAAAATAGATAACCCTGTATATTTTTTCATAGGGATGCAAGAATTTTCAAATGGTATTTTCCCAAGTTCTAAGACGCTTAAATCACCTTTTCCTATAAATGCCCTCTCATTATCTTTAAACTTAAATTCATAACATCCCTCCAAACAATGATCAATTTGTAGTATCCCTGGCCTAGGAGTTATATCCTGATATGAAGTTTCCATATTCAGCTGATTATAGGATAATTGTATGCCTTCTATCAAATCATAACATCGCATTTCTCCTGTACCTGTTTCGTTACAGAAACGATAAATTCTCATATTATTGGCACTTGTCTTTTCAGAAAAAACATACCCATTATATGCTGTTTCCATAATGTCTTCTTTGTTTATTTCCAATCTGTTCACCTTATTTCCCTTTGTAATTTTACGTATTTTACCATGTCTTTAAAATATTCAAAAATCGGCGTAATATTGCACCGACAAATTTTTCAAACCTGTTAATTGTCCTCTATTTTACTAACTACCTGAGAAACACCAAATCATAACAAAAAGGAGTGCTAAATCCCGCATCAGCAGCTTTTGAAAAACTTCCAAGCTCTGCAACTTGTAAAAATAGATTCAAATGAGGATCATAAAGCACTATAGTTCACCACCTTTTTCAGTATAATTGATTTAGTTTTCCTATTTGTTTTTCAATTTAGATATCCAAAAACTCATAAGGCTTTGCCGAAAGAGAAGATTCACAGCACTCGGCAAGATACGTATCCTTCTCCTTTAGGCTCTCTATGTCCGGATATACGTTTAACACTCTGTCACCCAGATTCCAAAAATCATGTGACCAAGACTGCGGGTTTTCCCATACATGTGGATTCCCTTTCGCCCAATTAGGAAGCTCCTTGCGAACCTTAGTTGCCACTGCAAGCTGTCCTTTTGCAGTTTTAAAAATCGTGTCAATCCTTATTCCACCGTCTACCGGACGTTCTACACGAGCAATCTCCATACCATAGAACATTACCTTTCTTCTTACCCCTTTTTCATAGAGGTTTAACTCAATCTTGTCATATCCCTCGCTTTTGTTGCGTTGAACACTTAGAAAGTCCTGAAGTGCTTGTATCACAGCAGCAGAAACACTTCCGGCGTACTTGGCAGCATCATCAAATAGGTGTAGATCTGCTTCTGCAACATAAATATTTTTTGTGGCCATTACCATACCTCCTATTTTTGTAACTTATATCTGAAGTTTAGTATCTATATGATTATGAACATAATTATAAACATATAGAGGTACTTTGTCAAGATTCTTAATTCTTCATTATTACTCTTCTATTCATTAATATTCCATTTAATCAAAGGCAAAAATCTTTGTTAATTCCTCAAAAAAACACCCTGCATAATCACAAGGTGTTCTCCTACATTTGTGTCCTTATCTTGGAAGTTTAACAATATTTCCTGATTGGAATTCTATAGCACAGTAATCGTCATAAAGCGTTATTTCTTTGATAAGTTTTCTGGTCAAAACATCATCAAACTTTTCAATCGTATCTACCTGTTCATCTAAGAACTCTTTCATCTCATCGATTCTTTGTAGCTTTCCTTTACTCTCTGCCGCATTCATTTTCTGATTCTGTATTTGATCTCTGATGGCATATATCTCATCGATCGTCTTGTTGTATGGATGTAGAATAAAAAACGGACTAGTCAAAAAGAGAGATCTGCAAACAATGGTACAATGTC
>OGRO01000591.1_pt1 | contig 34063 bp, 33 predicted proteins | sample 1553451 | NCBI WGS metagenome assembly OGRO01 (sample SAMEA2580021, study PRJEB22360) | human gut metagenome | reverse complement strand
GTTTGCCTGGTTGTTCTTGCACGAGCGGCTGTCATGGCGGGCGGGCATTGGGCTCGCACTCATCGTCTGCGGCACGGCGCTGATGACGGCGTTTCCGTAGGGACGGGAGGATGCGAACGCCCTGCGGTTCCTTCGCGGCACGTAGCGCAGCCCGGCATTCGCGATGGTAAAGTACGCGGTAGATAATCAGAAGGAGCGACATCATGAACTTGACGGGAATCGAGGAAAACGGCGTGCTCTGCGTTCTCGTGGAGAGTGACGAGCCGGTCATCACGGACGCGCAATCGGCAATCGACCTACTGATGAGCGCGCAGTACGACGTGGGGTCGAAGGACATCGTGATCCCCAAGCAGCTCGTCGTCGAGGACTTCTTCATCCTCAGCACGGGACTGGCCGGCGAGATATTGCAGAAGTACGTCAACTACGGTGGCCGCATGGCCATCTACGGCGACTATTCGCGCTACACGAGCAAACCGCTCAAGGACTTCATGTACGAGAGCAACAAGGGCAGGGACTTCTTCTTCGTCTCCACGAGAGACGAGGCCGTTGCCGCGCTCGCGAAGAGCCGCTGATAGGGAGCGCAAGGCGAGGTTTACGCAAAGACCGGATCGCCGTATTCGCGCCGCATGGCGGCCTCGGTGACGACCCACTGCTTCCCGTATTTCCTCGCATCTACGCCCGAGACGAGCTTGCCATAGGAGATGGCTTTGCGTAGTGTCGACTCGCTCAGACCCCAGAGCTCGGTGGCATCCGCGAAGGAAATAAGACCGTCGAATGGCGTCTCCTCCGTCACACCGTTCTCCCACAACTCGTCACAGGACAGGTCAATATCATCGTTCCATACGATGCCGTACCCACCGACATCGACCTCGACGCTACCGAAGACGTGGGAATCTTGCAGCATCTTGAACGCATCGAACCTGCTAAGCAGCGGCGCGACGTCATAGACCTTGGTAGCTCCGTTGGCGAAAATCACGCTGAGCCGCATATCGGGAAGCGGATACACTTCCTTCACCTTATGAAACATCGCGCGCCTCCTCCCCTATGCCAACGGGTCGAGCTTCCTGAACTCTTGCGTTTCCCACATCTCAAGCAACTCGCTTCTGTGTATCGCAATCCACTCTTTGACCAAATCGGATGCTCTTGCGGGCAACCCTCCGTCAATCAGTGTTCCAGTCCTGATATCAAAGGCTCCAGCATCCTCCCCGTATATTGCATGAACATGCGGAGGATTATGCTCTGACTGGAGAAAGTACATCTTGATGGCGATTCCGTAAAACCTCGTAAGCGTCGGCATGACAGTGCTTCACCTCCTTGCAGTATATCACGATACCGTGATATACTGCAATTAGACCTTATATCTAATACGCATGCGAACTAACCATCTAATCGGCCCGTTGCGTCACTCAAGAATTGTATGCATAGGGTGAGACATGAATAATCGGAGCATCGTCAGAGCAGGACTTCTCTTGCGGCTTCCCCCAGCTCGTGCCCCGTACCAAACATTGTCACATGCAAAACATCGTCGTATTCGGTATCGTTCCATCATATCAAGCGATTGCATACACACGCGAACGCATCCAGGAAGGATGATCATGCAGAAGCCGAACGAAACCCCCGCCGTCTCTCCCACCGCGCACGTGGCGACCAACGCGACCGTCATCGGCAACGTCACCATCAGCGACGAGTGCTGCGTCCTGTTCAACGCGACCATCCGGGGTGACTGCGACAGCTTCGTGAGGCTGGGCGAGCGCACGAACGTGCAGGAGGGCGCCTGCCTGCACGTGAGCCACGGTTCGCCCACGATCATCGGCCATGACGTAACCATCGGTCATGCCGCGGTGGTACACGGCTGTACAATCGGCGACCATTCGCTCATCGGCATGGGGGCCACGGTGCTCGACGGCGCCATAATCGGGAATCACTGCCTTGTCGGGGCCGGAGCGCTCGTGACGGGCACGGTGCGCATCCCGGACGGCATGCTCGTCGTCGGAGCGCCCGCACGGGCAAAGCGTCCCTTGACCGACGAGGAGAAGGCCAGCCTGGAGGAAAGCGCCGCCGGATACGTGGAGGTGGGGTACCAGCTGGCAAGCGAAGGCTGGCTGCTCACGGGCGAGGTGCCCAAGCCGCCGCTAGGATAGCTTACGCAACTGAGCGGCGTCTCGCGCTTTTCGAGGCGCTGCGATGCGCCCTTCCTCATATGCAGACAATCCCAAGTGCAGACTATAATGTTCCCAGCAGCTTATGGGTGATTGGAGGGTCCATGTTTGACAACAACAACCAGCCGCAATCCGGCATTCGAACGCTCTTTGGACCCAATGGCAACGTGTCTGCCGTAGTCGGCTCCGGCTCGAACACGTTTGCCGTCATCGGATCCGGGGATCACGATGGCCTTTACTTCCGAAACGGCAACATAGTCTCTGGACCCGATGGCATGCATGCCGTCATCGGTGACGGTCCGATCAAGACGGTTTTTGGCCCTCACGGAGAGGCGTACGCGATTATCGAGAACGGCTCGAGCGGCACCGTGTTGTAACGCCCTCATGCTGCCGCAAGACACAAACGCAGCGATTGCCTAAGTAGAAAGCATTCTTATTAACCCATGAGCACTTGCTCAAGTACGTCCACGAGAGCCGATTTCCTATCACCACCAGCATGCTGTTGCACAGGGGACAGGCCCCGATATGCACATCACGCCCGAGGTCAACAACAGGAAGGTCAAAGTCAGGGGCTTTGATCATCGCGATACCCCGAGGTCTTCTACACGCGGATGGCCGAAGTGAGATAGTTTCGCATTAAGCCAATCATTTCATTGGACGGTTTTTATCGATTTTGCAAAAGCGTTCAGCTTATTGAATGGTTTTGGCGTCTTGGATGAATCTAGTTTTCGTCAGAAAAAGCACTGCTCGATAAACTTCTTGCCACGAAGGGTGTCGATCCACTCCACGGGAATGCCCTCTTGCACCTCCCTACCCCCGAATTGAAGTGGGATGAATAGGCGAGACGTGTGAATGGCGAACATCACAGCGTCTCGTAATGAGTCCACATGCTCAGGACCTTGACGATGCCATCGAACGCCTCTCCATTAATCTCAGAAGGCCCCTCAATGACCTCATATACAAAGCGATGCTGACGATTGATGCGCCTGGAGTACATGCCCGCGAGACTTCCAACCAGCGGCTCGAAAGCAGGCGGATAGGCGAACGGATCGGATGCGATAACCGTCACGAGCTTCTTAGCCTTGGCATCCAAGCCGGCAGCTTTCAGCTTCTTCGCGTCTTTGGCCGCCTGTTTCGTAAAGATAACCTTGTACACGGGTTACCAATCCAGGGCATCAGCAGTGACACAGTTATCGATGTCCTCGTCATGCGCTTCGATAAGCTTTTCTGCCATGCCGGGTACGCCCAGGATGTAGAGAGTCTCCTCGATAGCGGACCAATCGTCCTCGCCGACAAGAACCGCACCCTTACCTTTGGAGTTGGTGATGGCAACGGGCTTGCAATCCTCGTTGACGCGCGCGATGAGGTTGTAGATGTCTTTACGGGCGGCGGTAGCCGTTACGCTCGTCATAGCGACTCCTTTCGGGCGATTATATCGATGATTCATATTATACGTACGTAATTACGTACGTCAATGGAGCGCAAGGCGAGAGGTGGGGTCATCACATCAATCATCACCATCGGAGTCCTCGTCGCCCGTGAGCTCGTCATTGGCAAGCATGAACTCGGTCACGTTGTCGAGCACGTCCACGTCGCCGTCAAAATCCATATCGAAAAGCATAAACACCATCGTCGGCATATGTGCATTAATACCAGTCTTTGGCATACTCAGCATAGCGAACAGGCGTTATATCATAGTTTTGCATATCCATCACACGTTCTAGCAGCTCTTCGCTTACACCATTTTCAATCATGCTTTTCCACACCCTCGATCTCTTGCGATGCAAAAGCAAAAGTCGCAAGTGTTCATAAAAAGCGCCAAGAGAAACATGGGAAAATAAATACCCGCTATTGTCGAATGCGACGTAGGGAAACTTTTCTGGAATCCAAGCATGACTTAGGTCACATACATTATCTCGCTGGGTTGACCTAGTGACTTTCGGGTATGGGAAATAAATATTTCCTAATCCATAAATTCGACCATACGCATCAAGGATTTCGGATAGCTCATCGTACGTTAGACCAAAGGCCTCTCGGGTAGCCTCTTTGTCTTCTTTTTGCGACACATGAGTGCGTATTCCGTAATATGTTGAGGCACTATTTGGAAGGTCGACGTATTCATCCGCCTCTGCAACATCGAAAGAAGAAAATGTCCGGCTATCGATAAAACTATCTCTAAAACTATCTCTAAAACTATCCCATTCTTAAGCCTGTAAAACCCCTTAATTGTCTTCGAGATATCTTCATCGACCGAATGCCTTCCCTCAGCCCAAAATGGGCTACAGCGTATAGTCATATTCTCTCTTTCTTCGAGAATCGCGCCTAGATAGACAATGGTGCGTCCCTCCCGAGTTTTATATACCTTTGGGAAATGGACCGGTATTGTTACCTCATTAGCAGGTATGAACCGTAATTCCTTTTGAGATTCTGTTTTCATAAATAACCCCTGCACAATGCGTATTTGTACCCTTATTCACCTAAATAAAATTGAGGCTCGAGCCAATTATCGAAATGGTATGTATCCTCGGACTCGACAATAACGAAGTCGGAATACAAGAAACTGCAGACATCCAAATCGCCACAAATCTCGCCCAAAAGTCCTTCAGGACACTCGTCTTTATATGAAGAATCGATACCAAAAAGATCGAGGAAAGAATCTGCCTCTAACTCGATTAGATAAATTGCGATTTCCTCAAGGACGGTATGAGCAACTGGCTTTAAACCGCTTCGCGCACGAGACTTGAGTCTATTCAAAGATTGCCGAAGTGAGAACACGAATTCGTAGTCGTATCTCGTAAGAAACTGAGAGGGCAATGCATATTCCAAGCGCGACACATCAAGCTGCCCAATATGAGCTCCTCGTGGCAGCGTGGCTAATTCCTTCAAATCATCGGCAATGCAATCGGATAATAGCTCGCATCCTACGGCAAACGCGCAGGCCGTACGGCTACCATAAACATCTGCAAGATATGATGACCAGGCCTCATGAGAAGAATCGATTCTTTCAAGCGGGTCATCAATAAACATGTCATCATCTTCGGGAGGAAAGGTCTTCCATTTCAGAACATAAAGAACTTTAGCAAGTTTGTCAGAACGAATCGCTTCCCCCGATTCATAACGTAACCAAGTCTTTGATCCCACACCGGCTTTCTTGGCCGCCTCCTCTATGGTCAGTCCCAGTTCTATACGGCGTTCTTTAATCTGCTTTCCTATTTCTGCAGAATTGGATACAACACGTGGAGGCATGGCTCTTCTTTCTATGACTAATGTCAGTATCAAGTTAGTATAACGTCAGTATAGCTGTTGCAATACCACTGTCAACTAAGTAAAGGTCAGCGCACTCCGCCATCCTCCACTAATTCGCGTTATAGCCGAACTCGCGGGAACATAGCACCCGCTTCCAGTATGCCTCACGCTGCAGAATGCGCTCGTCGTCAACGCGGGCGTTGAAGTTCTCAATGATCGCGTACTGGAAGTTGTCGCGAATGTAATCGATGCCGAGTTCGTCGGCGAGGGCCTTGAGCTCCTTGTTGCCACCATGACCGGTCTTGGCGTAGTCAGCCCACCGCTGCAGCAGCATGCCGTTCTTACCAGTCGCAGAGCCGACATAGAGTTTGCCGGTCTTGGTGTCGGTGAGCACATAGACAGCCTTTTGGTTTTCAAGCGCCGACTTCCAATCGCTCTTGCCAGATCTGATAATGCGCTGGAGCTGTTCGTGGGTCAGGCATACACTGTCGTAGCCCGGAAAGCCGTCGTCGTCGAAGACATCGGGGAGCACCTGCACTACCTCCAGCTCATCGGCGATGGCATCGAACATCCTATCCTGGCCCTGGTGGTACTTGTGGTAACGCACGACCACGCGCCCGAAGAACTCGGACGCGCGCGCTAGCTCAATGCCCTCGTAGCTGATGCCATCGTGGACGTCCAGATCCTTGGTCACTTCCTTGATAGTCGTGAGCAACCACAGGTCACCTTCGATGCGCACGAGACAGACGGCAAGCTGTCCAACGCGGAAGTACTTGCGTTTCTTGTTCCAGAAAAGCCACTGGTTGTTCAGCGTCTCGGGGTCCCGCTTGAACACCTCGATGGGGTTATCGTGACCGTTGTAGATGTTGAACTTCACCTTCGCGCGAGCGCGCTCGTCAGACGTGAGGTGGAGAAGATCCTGCAGAAGGATGGGGTTTGGGGATATGGTCATGAGATGAGAGAATCCTTTGCGTCTTCTAATTTCTCTTCGGGTATTGATATCAAATTGCTCCATATATGTATGGCAAGTCTATACTTCATGATTGAATTCGAACTCCCTATAGCTGTGGTGCGGCACCAAGCGTCTGCCTCGCAACCTGCGCATGTGCTATGGTGCGCATGCTTGTCCTTTCTCCCTTGCATCTCGCGCCCGCAGGTTGGAGGTTGGGCGCTTCAGGTGGATTTGTATTACATTCGGTATTGTACCCTAAAACAGTTCATTTGTGAACTGTTTTAGGGTACTTTGCGGTCGCTACCACCAGGCGTGGTAGAAGAGCTCGTCATCTTCGCCGGTCTCCTTAAGCACGCGCTCCAGCATGCTGACCGTCTCGTCTATGCACTGCGTGTAGTAGTCGTCTTCGTAGCCGAATGCCCCGAAGAAGAAACCTTCTTGCACCGGGAGGAGCTCGGGTGCCAGGAAGCGGTCGTCTTCGACGAGCCTGCAGTCGTCCATGAGGCAGACCAGATCCTGCCTGCAGACCGGATAGTACTCGCAGTTCTCGATGTATCCGTCGGAAGTGTTGCGCTCGAACCAGCCGTGGATGTGGTTCGCCTTGCGCCAGTAGGCCAGAAGCTCGTGTTCGGCGTTTTCGCCCTTTGCCCTGCGGGTGAGGTACATGTCGAGTCCCATTTTCTTGCGTCCTTTCAATCGTTGCCGGATGCCCCCTGGCTCCCGCCCGGGCCTTGCGGCCCGGACGGGGCGGGGTTCCTCGTCTGGAGGAACGGAGGTCGTTTATTCCTCCGAGAGGCTGTGGCTCATCGCGTTGATGTGGTGGCGGATCATCGCCCTAGCCTCGCCGACTACCGTGATGGCGACGACGTCGAAGCGGACCGCGCAGTCGCAGATGTCCGGGTTCTCGGCGAGGTAGCTCATCGACATGCGCTCGAAGTCCTCGCGCTCCATGGTCGCCTCGTCGAAGCCGAATCCATCGACCCTTCCGTCGCGCCCCTTCACCTGGACGAATGCGATGGAGTCCTCGTCCTGGGCGATGATGTCGAACTTCCCGTCGCCGTCCGGGCACTCCCAGTTCGCATCGAGGATTTCGTAGCCCCGGCGCTTGAGGAACATCTCCGCCGCGTCCTGTACGTGCTTGCTGAATTCCTTCATTCGAATCGACCTCCAATTCGTCTTCGGCTCGGCCCCTTTGGCCTGCCTTGTGAGGCGCATGGCGCATAGCGTCGCGGCCGTGCAAGGGAGGAAGCGAAACGGCGTATCGAGGAAGCATCCTTGCCGTGCTGGTTTTCCTATTTGTTTTCTGGGACATGCGAAGAGAGGTCATCCCTGACAAGAAATCGGAAAAGCATCGCGGCCCTTGCGCGGCAACGAGCGGCGCTGTGCGAGGGTGCGACGTTCAAGGAAGGCGAAGGGGCATGCGCGAGATTCGGAGAGTACGTGGATGGAGGAATTCGCACGTTCGCGTGGGCAGATGCTCCGCCCGGGAGGAGAAGTTATGCGAAAAAGGGACACCCAAAGCGGAGGTTCGGCCTCATCGCTTAGAATGAGTAATCAATGCATGTTATAGAGAAGGGGCGGGGAACATGGCAAACAACAGCAAGTCGAAGCTGAAGCTGCTGTACCTGAAGCGCATCCTCGAAGAGGAGACCGACGAGGGCCACGGGCTGTCCATGACGCAGCTCATCGACCGGCTGCATGCCTACGAGATACCGGCGGAGCGCAAGGGCGTCTACCGCGACCTTGAGACGCTGAAGGAATTCGGCCTCGATATCCGCACCTACCAGAGGAACCCCGTCCAGTACGCCGTCGTCAGGAGAGACTTCACGCTATCCGAGCTGATGCTCCTGGTAGACGCGGTGGAATCGTGCAAGTTCCTCACACGCAGGCAGTCCAACGCCCTCACCACGAACCTGAAGCTCCTCGCGAGCGACCACGAGCGGGCGCTGCTCGATCGCCGCATACACGTGCCCGGACGGATAACGTCGAAGAAGGACGGTGTGTTCGAGTGCATCGATATCCTGCACGATGCGATGCGACAGCACAAGAAGGTCTCCTTCATGTACTACAAATTCAACCTCAAGGGAGAGCGCAGGGCCACGCACAACGGCAGGCCGCACGAGGTTACCCCTGTGGGCATCACCTACTGGGACGGCTACTACTACTTGACCGCATGGAACGACGACCACGATTGCATGACCGAGTTTCGGATTGACCGCATGGAAAAGCTGCGGGTGTCCCAAAACGCGGCAACCCGCAACGAGAAGATAACGCATCATACCTTCGATGGCGACGACCACGAGAGCTTCGGCCGCTTCGGCGGCGAGCCCGTCACGGCGACGCTCCTCGTCGACGGCGACAAGGTCGAGATCATTATGGATCGCTTCGGCGATGCCGCCGAGATGTACGAGCACGACGATGAGACCGCGAAGGCGATCGTGAAGATCCGCAAGTCAGAGCCATTCTTCGGCTGGATAGCGGGGCTCGGAGGCACCGTGAGAATTCACGGTCCAAAGAGCTTGAAGGACGAATACAACAAGTACCTTAAGGGTTTGATTGAGGAATAAGAGGCATAATGAACCATTCTGCGATTTCGAGTTTCATCTGGGGCACCGCCGACCTGCTCCGTAGCAGTTACAAGCAGCACGAATACGGAGACATCATCCTTCCTTTCACGGTGATGCGAAGGCTCGATATCGTTCTCGCTTCAACAAAGCAGGCGGTTCTCGAAGAGTCAGAGAAAGAAATACCTGCTGCCTTAAAGAAGATGAAGAGCTTCGATGAGGGAGTCCTGCGTGACAAGAATCTCAAGAAAGCTGCAGGACAGGATTTCTACAACACCTCGGCGTTCACGATGGAAGACCTCGTGAAGGATGCTGACAACATCAAGGAGAACATGACCGCATACATCGACGGCTTCTCGCCGGAGATAGTGGACATCATGGAGAACTTCGATATCTACTCAGTGATTAACGACCTGGACAAGAAGGGTCTGCTGTTCCAAGTCACTGAAAGGTTCTGCAAACCGGACGTCGATCTCTCGCCTGAGAGCGTCAGCTCTGCTGACATGGGAGACATCTATGAGGAGCTTATCCGTAAGTTCTCAGAGGTGAGTAACGAAACAGCTGGTGAGCACTTCAGTCCACGTGACGGGCTGGCGCTAGCGGCAAGACTAGCTATAGCTGGAACCGAGGATGATATTGCCAAACCTAACCGCATCGTGAAAGTGTGCGATCCATGCGCGGGAACCGGCGGCGCTATTTCGGTCTTCGAGGACCTGGTTCGCGAGATCAATCCGCATGCCCATGTGATTGGCTTTGGCCAGGAGATCAATGAACAGTCATATGCCATCGCAAAAAGTGACACTATCCTCAAAGGGGGCAACGCGGCGAACATTGTCCTAGGCGATACATTGGGACCGGAGAATGAGCGTCTCGCGGGAGAAACCTTCGGATACCAAATCTCGAATCCTCCCTATGGTGTCAAATGGGAGAAATCGAAGGCATCTGTTAAAGCCGAGCATGACGAGCTCGGCTTCTCCGGACGTTTCGGTGCTGGTCTTCCGCGCATATCTGATGGTCAACTACTTTTCGTACAACACATGGTCTCGAAGATGCGCTCTCCCGAAGAGGGAGGCGGACGCATCGCCGTATTCCTGAACGGTAGCCCTCTGTTCACTGGAGCGGCTGAGAGCGGCGAGAGCGAAATACGCCGCCACCTTCTGGAGCACGACATGGTGGAGGCAATCGTCGCCATGCCGAACGACTTCTTCTTCAACACGGGCATCGCTACCTACATCTGGGTTATTACCAACAACAAATCAGATGAGCGCAAGGGCAAAGTCCAGCTCGTAAATGCTAATGGCATCTTCTCGAAGATGCGCAAGAGCCTGGGCAGCAAGCGCAAACAGTTCACCGATGAACAAATCGAAGAAATCGTTGGACTGTACGATGCCTTCGAAGAGGCGGATCCGAAGCTTTCGAAAGTGTTCGCCAACGATGATTTCGGATACACAACCATCACTGTAGAAAGACCGCTCAAAGACAAGAGCGGGAACCCTCTGACGGACAGGAAGGGCAACCCAAAACCAGACAGCGCGCTTCGTGATACTGAGAACATCCCACTTGGTGAGGACATCGACGCTTACTTCGAACGCGAAGTGCTTCCTTACGCACCCGATGCTTGGATGGATCGCAAGAAGGACAAGATAGGCTACGAGATTCCGTTCACCCGCTATTTCTACGAATATACGCCATTGCGACCCAGTAGCGCGATTCTTGCTGAGATCAAAGAGCTTGAGGCGAGTATTGTCGACCAACTCCAGAAAGCTGGGTTGTAAAGATGAGAGAAGCTGCTTCGACAGAATGGATGGGCGCTTTACCACCCGAGTGGACAACAGCGAGAATATCGTCTCTGTATACTCCGAGAAACGAGAAGGTCAGCGAGGACGATTACCCCGCATTATCTGTAACAATGCAGGGTATTGTTCCTCAATTGGAAACAGCAGCAAAAAGCCAGGATACAGAGAACCGCAAGTTGGTCAGAACAGGCGACTTCGTAATTAACAGCCGATCCGATCGTCGTGGTTCCTGCGGGATTGCGCGCCAGGATGGCTCAGTCTCTTTGATTTCCAATGTACTCAATCCTATAGACGCAAATTCTATGGATCCAGAGTTTTTCGAATTCTTATTCAAAACCGAGGGTTTTGCAGATGAGTACTACAAATGGGGTACTGGGATAGTAGACGATTTATGGTCAACGAACTGGTCCAGAATGAAAAATATCATGGTCGCATACCCGTCATATGATGACCAGAAGATGATTGCTAAGTACCTAGATCAAAAGACCGCCGAAATCGATTTACTCATCGGGCAAACCGAACGCTCCATCGAGCTTCTTGAGGAATACCGCAAGTCGGTGATTTCAGAGGCGGTTACAAAAGGTCTCGATCCCGATGCTCCCATGAAGGACTCCGGCATCGAATGGATTGGCAAAATTCCAGAAAGCTGGACAACTCCTAAACTCAAATATATTTCTAGGATTGAAAGTGGTGCAACACCCGATAGGGAGAATTACTCATACTGGGACGGCACAATACCGTGGATAAAGACAGGGGAGCTTCAAAACGGAAAAACAACGAAAGCCCTCGAATCCATTACTGAAAGGGCGTTGGATGAAACGTCGGTAAAGCTATTTCCACAAGGAACTGTGTTGGTTGCCATGTATGGTCAAGGAAAAACTAGGGGGATGACCTCTCTTTTAGAGATTGAAGCTTGCACCAACCAGGCTTGTGCAGGAATCCAACCCGATCAAAAAGTTATTGTTCCTGAGTTTCTACAGTTATTTATGATTGCATCATACGACGCGATAAGGTTAACTGCCCTAGGCTCTGGCCAGCCAAACTTAAGCTTGGACTTGATTGGAGATTGGGCAGTGTGTATCCCGCCTCTTTATGAGCAAGCGGGAATTGTTTGCAAAACACAGCAAGTGATGAGTCATTTTGATCAACTGTTGGATTGTAAGCGTGAATTACTGACTGCACTTCAAGACTATCGCAAATCCCTCATATTTGAAGCTGTCACCGGTAAGTTCAAAGTTCCGGGAGTGATGTAGGGATGGCTCTTTTCTCTGAAAGAATGGGCTTCGTTAAACCAAGGGACGCTATCCAAGTAGAATGCGCAAGCAAAGAACTGCGCATGACCTTGTACAACTTAGTGCATGGAATGCTGGGCGATTATGAACACGATTCGCCATCAGAAAGCGTGTGCAAAGAGCTTTGGATGATGAAATGGCATCGGCCCATCGACACGTTCCCTTTCCATTCTTATGACTTCTACCAAGAGCTGAACAAATGGGTGATCGATGGTGAATGGTACGCATGTTACGACTTACTTGAGTTTGTCTTCGGCGAAATGAAAGATCAAGGATTCTTTGATCCTGAGCCAATGAGCTTTGCATATGGTTTCAATAATTGGGGACCTCAGCCTGATCTTGAAAAGGAGTTCCGAGACGCCGTAAATGAACTCCTGGAAATTGAGGGATCCGGCTATCGCTTCATCAACGGAGAAATCTTACCAATTACCAATGAGCTTGAAATCGGTTCTTTGGAGCAATCGCTTGATCAAGAAAACGCCTTTGCTGGTGCAAGAAAGCATATTGAGAATGCTTTGAAGTTGATCTCAAAAAAGCCCGACCCCGATCATCTTGGCGCATGCCGAGAATCTATCCTTGGCGCTGAGTCCGCCGCAAAGAAAGTAGCTGGCATCGAAGACGGGACTTTGAGTGATGCGGTTAAGGTATTGCAAAAGACTAAAGGTTTGCATCCTGCTCTGGCAGATGCCTGGAAAAAGATGTTCGGTTACATGAGCGACGAAAAAGGGATGCGGCATGCGGGAACCGAGGAACCGGTTAATGTCGATTTTGCTTTTGCCAAGTACATGCTCGTTACATGCTCGGCATTCGTCAATTACCTTGCGGAGGAGTTTGAGCAAGATGAACAACGTTGATCTAAACGAAAAAATCGATATCCCATTGGATGCAGACGAGATCCGCGATGGAGACGGCTTCGTGGATGGCAAGGATGTTTTTGTGGCCAGGAAGGTTGGCGGAACCTCCGAGGGAGATTTTGAGGACGATGTCGAGTTCTATCTTGGCAATGTTGGATGGAAAACGTTCGTGCAAGAACGCGCAACGGCTGAAGCTTCCGGACAGCCCAAGTGGCTTGTTGCGCAGCAAGACTACGATCGCAAGCTAGCTATCAAGACCGATTCACTCATCAGCTTCATCAAAGAGACTCAGCCGAAGGAATGGGCAAAAGTCGAAGGGCTCTACGGCGACAAGGCTGAGAGCAAGCTGCTTGAGAGAGTGGAAAGCGTTCTAGAGCCCCACCAGGACAACGATGGCCTTGTTGAGATCCTCCGAAAGGGCTTCGACATGGCACCGGGTGCTCATTTCCGCCTCGTCTATTTCAAGCCAGCAAACGACAAGAACCCGGATCTTATTGCGAAGTATAAGGCCAACCGCTTCGAAGTGGTGCGCCAGCTCGCTTATGGCAACCTCAAGACAAATGAGTTCGATACCGTGGATGTGGTGCTATTCCTCAACGGGATTCCTATTGTGACGATGGAGCTCAAGAACAACCTCACCGGTCAGCGCACAGCTCATGCCGTCAAGCAGTACAAGAACGATCGCGACCCCAAGGAAGTCTTGTTTAATCCGAACCAGCGCGCAATCGTACACTTCGCCTTGGACTCCGAAACCGTTGAGATGTGCACTTGGCTGAAGGGCAAGAGCAGCTTCTTCCTCCCATTCAACAAAGGCAACGGCATGTCCGGTGGGGGCAACCCTGCCAATGAGAACGGCTACCGAACCGAGTACCTCTACACAGAGGTCCTCGCCCCCGACTCCCTCCTCGATATCATCCAGCGATTCGTGCGCGTCGAGTACAAGGAGGACTCGAAGCGGCGCAAGGTCATGGGCAAGGTAATCTTCCCGCGCTATCACCAGCTCGATGCGGTGCGAAAGCTCACCGAGCATGCAAGAAAGCACGGGTCTGGTCAGAACTACCTCATCCAACATTCAGCAGGATCAGGCAAATCGAACTCGATCGCGTGGCTTGCCCACCACCTTCAATCGCTGCATGACGAGAACGACAAGCCGATCTTCGATACAGTCATCGTGCTCACAGATCGTCGCAACCTAGATTCGCAGCTCTCAGCCGATGTCGATGCTGTTGGCACCGTGCAAGGCGTAGTTCGCCGCATCGAGGAGAAGGATCACTCCTCCGGCCTCCGGGACGCAGTAAATGAGGGCGCACAGATTATCACCTCGACCATCCAGAAGTTCCCCTACATTTGCAAGGAAACGAAAACGCAGGGAAAGACCTTCGCTGTCATCATCGACGAGGCTCACTCTTCGCAGACGGGACGTGCTCACGCCAAGATGAAGTACGCTCTGACCGACTTCAACGTTGCCGACCCGGAGAATCCGACTGCCGAAGACGAGATCGTCCGCGAGATGCGCTCCCAGGGCACGCTCCCGAACCTCTCGATCTTCGCCTTCACGGCGACGCCCAAGGCATCGACCCTGGAGGTATTCGGTACAAAGGGCGAGGACGGTAAACCGGCACCCTTCCACCTCTACTCTATGAAGCAAGCCATCGAGGAAGGCTTCATCCTCGACGTGCTTGAAAACTACACCGTCTACGACACCTACTTCAAATTGGTGAAGACCATCACGGACGATCCGCAGTACAAGGAGGCGAAGGCCAACAAGGCGCTCGTCAACATCGTGCGAAACGACCAGAGGCTCCTTGAGAAAAGGGCGGCAATCATCGTAGAGCACTTCGTGAACGACGTTGCTGGCGAACTCCACGGCAAAGCGAAGGCAATGGTTGTCACCCATTCCCGTTCGAGCGCGCTGGCCTACTACAACGCGATAAAGGCCTATGCGGAGAGCCAGGGCTACAACCTCGGCGTGCTGGCGGCATTCAGCGGAACGCTGCAGGACGGCGACAGGGAATGGACCGAGGCGAGCTTGAACGGTTTCCCTGAGAGCCAGACGGCCACCGAGTTCGACAAGGACGAGCACCGGATAATCGTGTGCGCGAACAAGTTCCAGACGGGATTCGACCAGCCGAAGCTGTGTGCCATGTACGTGGACAAGGTGCTGACGGGGGTAGCTGCAGTGCAGACACTCTCCCGTCTGAACCGTTGCTATCCCGGCAAGCGAACCTTCATCCTCGACTTCGTGAACGACTGGGAGACGATCCGTGCGTCGTTCTCGAACTACTACGAGGTCACAGAGATCGATGAGGTAACGGATCCGAGCATCATCTACGACACCAAGAGACGACTCGACCAGTTCGGTGTGTACCAACTCTCAGAGATCGAGACAGTGGCGAACGCCTGGTACGGCGAGACGGACGAGCAGAGGAAGCTGAAGAGAATTGATGGGCTGCTCGCCCCAGAGGTCGATAGATGGAACGCGCTTGAACACGAGGATAAGGTGCTCTTCAAGGCGCTATTGAAGAAGTTCCTCAAAACCTATTCGTTCGTCACGCAGATGCTCAAGTTCGGAGACGAGAGCCTGCATCAGTTCTTCGCGTATGCGGGATTACTGGTTAAGAAGCTATATATCGAGACGTCGGACGACGTGAGGCTGCGCGACAAGGTCGACATCGAGTACCTGCGCGTGGAGGACAAGGGAACGAGGTCGATCTCGCTCGAACCGGAGAAGCTGCACAACGGAGCGGCCATCCCCGGGATCAGGCCTCCGGAGGAGAAGGAGTTCCTCTCCGAGCTCGTGCGGCAGATGAACGAGCGCTTCGGCACCGACTGGCAAGATGCCGACAAGCTCATCAAGGCCGTAGGCGACAAGATCATGGAGGACGATGACTTCGTCACAACTGCGCAGAACAACTCCATAAGCGAGGTCGAGAGCATCTTCATGGACGCCTATACGAGCGCCCTCATCGCCATCATCAGCGAGGGCGGCGAGATGGCGGATGCCATCGCCAAGAACCCCGAGGGCTACGAGGAGTTTTTAAGAGAGAACCTGCTGCCCTATGTATACAAGAAATGTCGCGGAGAGTGATCACGTGAAAAATGTACGCCAAATTGACAAGGATGTAGTAAAAGGCGTTCTGCTCGTCCTGAGCGAAGGCAGAAGCACGGTTACCTATGGCGAGCTGTCTAAGATTATTGAGGGGGCTTCAGGAAGGAGGATCAATCCCCATATGGGATTCAATGTCCCTTTGGGAAGGATTCAGGACTACTGCATCGAAAGCGACGTTCCATGCCTTTCAGCTCTGGTCGTGAATCAGGATCAAATACCCGGTCCGGGGTTTATTGAGCAATACAGAAAAACCAACCCGTTTGACAAGCGCTCAGATCAAAAGATTCTGGAAGACGAGCAGAAATCATGTCTTGAAAACCAAGATTGGTCGCATCTGCTTCAGCTATGCGACATCGCTCCCGACGAGCTCTGGAATAAGGATATGAAGCCTTTGAGCCAGGGTTTTCTCAACTGGTCTGCGCTGGTGCCCATCTTAGACCAATACGAGGATGGGTTGGCATCTCGGAGAGATGAGGAAATCTACAAATGGAAGGCACTCAAGCATTTCAATGATCATTGGGATATCGATGCCCAGGATTTCCACGGAATGCTTTGCGAGTCTCTGTCCATGGCCGAGAACCTTCTCACAAGCAGCATGTACTTTGCACGAGGTATGATTGAGATCCTCGCTGAAAACGATCCTGAGGCCGTGAGAGGCTCTTTCAAATTACTGTTCGACAACAGCATCGCGCTCGATCAGAGAATGGAAAGCTTTTCCGACGACATGGACATCCAACTCGCCGCACTCAACGCCGTGCGGCAAGAAAACGATGTGCATACCGCGAAGAACCATTACCAAGATGCGCATGCGATGAGCGTCTACCTCACACTTCACCAAGACGATGGGCACTACATCTACAAATACCGCCCCTACGAAAGCTTCGCGGCACGCGTTGGCGCTGAAACACCGAAGGACAAGTACAAGAAAGTAGAGTCATTCGAGGCTCTGTGCGCAGTAATCCTCGATTACCTTCTTTCTAGGAGGAAAGACCTCGTCAGGAGGAGCGACGAACTGCTGCCCGAGGAGCTGCGCGATGCCGATTCCTCGCATCACATGCTAGCCCAAGACATCGTCTTCTACGCCAGCTGGGGCGTTACGAGGAACTGGGCATATGCTCCTGGAGAGCAAGCAAAGTACTGGCCAGACTTTCGCAATTCGGGAATCATGGGAATTGGCTGGGGGGATTTGGGCGATCCATCGCAATTAGGAACAAAAAAGGAACTGAAAGAAGCACTTATCGAGGCATACAAGGGCGAGAACCCAAAGAACGACACCGATTCAATCTGGTCGTTCGTACACGACGTTAGACCTGGAGATGTCATCTGGGCGCGCAGGGGGACGAAGCACGTCGTCGGCTGCGGTATCGTCAAGTCTGATTTCAAATATGAGCCCGAGCGCAAACCATATCAATCTATCCGCGATGTTGAATGGATCGACATGGAAGAGTTCGACGTCGAGGGAACATTTAACCAAAGGACGCTCTACGAGCTCACGGAAAAGACCTCGGTGAAAACAAGCGAGCTCGATGATCTGTCCCAGGGAGCTACGGTCGGAGGCGATGCCGACGGCAGCGCTCGCGAATCGGGAGAAGAGACACGGGGCGATGTCGCTATTGAGAGGTCTTGCTGGTGGCTCAACGCGAACCCGAGGATCTGGAGCTTCGCGGAGACACCCGTCGGCGAGGTGCAGTCGTACACCCTCTACAACGAGAACGGCAACAAGCGCCGTATTTTCCAGCACTTCCTGGACGCAGCACCGGGGGATATCGTCATCGGTTACGAATCGAACCCCGTGAAGCAGATCGTGGCGCTCGGCGAGATTGTTGCCGGCAGCGACGGCGAGAAGATCGCCTTCAAGAAAACCGAGGCGCTTGCGAGTCCAATTGACTACCAGGAGCTGAAGGGATTGCCCGAGCTTCAGGAGATGGAGTTCTTCGTGAACCCCAACGGGAGCCTCTTCAAGGTGTCGCCATGCGAGTACGCGACGATCATCGACGTGATCAGAGAGTACAACCCGGTCATAATGCCCGAGAGCCTAACTGCATACGACAAGCAATCGTTCCTCTCTGAGGTCTATCTCGATTCCAGTGAATTCGACAAGTTGGAGCGGGTGCTTCGGAAATCGAAGAACCTGGTCTTGCAAGGCGCCCCGGGCACTGGCAAAACATTCGCCGCAAAGAGGCTTGCCTACGCGATGATGGGCGTCAAGGACGAAGCCCGCGTCAAACTGGTGCAGTTCCATCAGAACTACTCCTACGAGGACTTCGTGATGGGATTCAAGCCCGAGGGGGACACCTTCAGACTGAAGAGCGGCATCTTCTACGAGTTCTGCAAGACTGCCGAGAGCCATCCGGAGGACGACTACTTCTTCATCATCGATGAAATCAACCGAGGCAACATGAGTAAGGTATTCGGAGAGCTCCTCATGCTCATTGAGGCGAGCCACAGGGGCGATTGCGCCACGCTCTCATACACCGGCATGCCCTTCTCTATTCCCGAGAACCTGTACGTCATCGGTATGATGAACACGGCAGACAGGAGCCTTGCTATGATCGACTACGCCCTGCGCAGGCGTTTCTCGTTCTACGAGATGGAGCCTGCGTTCGATTCGGAAGGCTTCAAAAAAGAGCTCTCTGAGCATGACTCCCCACAGCTTCAGAATCTGGTCGGGACGCTGCGAAGGTTGAATCGGGAGATCGAGCAGGACCAGTCGCTCGGCAAGGGCTTTCGAATCGGACACAGCTGCCTGTGCGGACTCGAAGATGGGTCGATCGAGGAGCTGTCCGACATCGTGGAGCTTGAGATAGTGCCCATGCTTGCAGAATACTGGTACGACGACGAAGAGAAGGTTGCGGACTGGGCAGAGCAGCTTGGAGCCGCGCTCAAATGAGAACCCACAAGGGCATACCGATCTCCAACCTCTACTACATGCTGGCCTACGTCTTCGAGTTCGTCGACGAGAGCGAGCTTATAGATGCCGGGGCTGATGATTTCGACAACGCGCTGGATCTTCTGGCCTTCCTGCTCGAATCGGGCATCGTGAGCCAGGTGAAACACGGTCTACACAAGGAGTACGTTTCAAAACGGGAGGAGCTGCTCACGGTCAGGGGCAAGATCGACATGCTGGCTACCGCCCGTAGCAGGTTCGCCAGAAAGCAGACCATATCCTGCGAGTTCGACGAGCTTTCCGAGAACAACCAGATGAATCAGATCCTGAAGATGACGTGCCTGCTTCTCGTGAAAAGCGATTACGTCGAGCGCGGGCGGAGGGATGCCATCAAGAAGACCATGCTCTACTTCTCGGAAGTAGAGCCGATCCCCCTGCGATCGGTTGATTGGGCGAAGATCGCCTTCACGCGCAGCAACCGGTCGTACCGGTTCCTCCTAAGCATATGCCAGCTCATTGCCGAGGGCATGCTCGTCGATGATTCCAAAGACGGATTCGTCCTTGCCCCATACATAGACGAGGATGCCCTCAACAGGCTGTTCGAGAGGTTCGTGCTGCGCTACTACAAAGTGCACCATCCAGAGCTAAGCCCTTCGTCGCCCAAGATCGCTTGGGCGCTGGACGAGGAGTACTCGGGCACCATGCTTCCGACGATGCAGACCGATATCGCCTTGTCCAACGCTGAAAGATTCTTGATCATCGATGCAAAATTCTACGCGAGCTCGTTCCTAAACCAGGAGAGGTACGGCACGAAGAAGGTTCATTCCGGAAACCTCTACCAGGTCTTTTCCTACGTAAAGAACAAAGCATCGTCCTCTCCTGAGCTCGAGGTTCTCGGCATGTTGCTCTATGCCAGAACCCGAGAGGCCATCCAACCCAACGAGAGGTTCCTGATGGACGGGAACGAGATATTTGTCAGGACACTCGACCTGGCAGGCCAGTTCGACGATATATCGAGCCAACTTGAGGACATAGCTGCTCTGATGAAGCCGAAGCAGGGAGACTGCCCATGCAAAACAAAGTGAGAATCGATATCGAGGATCCCTGCATCCGCTTGTTCGGCAAGCGGGAGTACGCCGAACAATTCGTAGAGGGCCATTTCAGGATGTCCACGTTGAAGCGCTACCGCAAGATGGCAGAGGACGAATCCGGTATCGGCGACCCCTATGAGGGCATCAGGCTGATCGAGGCCTTAGCGCTACCATGCAATGAGGATCACGAGCTAGAAAACACGCCGAGAATGACTTCTGTACCACTGCGAATCCCGGAGGTGGAAGAATCCGTTGTGCTGTGCGCTACTAGTTTTCGGGAAGGCGCACTTGAGACTGCTGGAGAGGCGGATGGGCGGCATCTGGCTCAAATGTCGAAAAGATTCTCGGAATTCGTCGACCGTCAAGGAGATGAGGCGTCCAGGGTTTATTGTGCCATTTTCTCCGCAAGAGAAATGACGAACGCCCTCTTTGACTACGCAGCGCAGAGAGGGCTCGCTTTCATTTGTAATGAAATTGAATATGGATGCCTGCCCCTCACCGAGAAGGAAATCGAAGATTTAAAGCAGGGTCAGCCTGCGATCCACAAGTTTCTCTTCCATAAAAGGGAGGGCTACAGCGATCAGTTCGAGTACCGCTACGCGATTCTTCCTAAACCCGGCGACACCGCTGGTGTTCTGGCGGAAATGCTGGGATCGAAAGAATTCATAGATGTGGAGATACCGCCGCTCAAGCAATTCCAGCTTTTGGAGTACCAAGTCGATGAGAGCTGATGCGAACCAGGCGGATCAGACAAGGGAGTCGGCCAACTCTCGGCAGATGCTCACCATTCCTATGAAGCGATGGCGGAAGTCGTCCCTCGTCCAACAAAGGCACGCGTCTTCAGATATTCCTGACTTGAAGGAACTCGGCAGCACGTTTTCTGCTTCATTGAGGTTAACGGCACCTTGCCTGCATCTCAGAACGCCGCCCTCGTTCCATACCAAGACATCGTCTTTCTCGAACCTGAACACCATCGCGTAGGGATCGCACCACTCCCTGAGATCGCAATCCCAAAGCCTGAGCACGTCCGCAAGGTAGTCATCATCAAACGCCATTAACACAGCACGCACGTCATCGGAAATGGTTATCGCGGTTTCTTCAGTCATAATCACCTAGCTATCTCTCGTTTTCGGCAAGCATACATTGCAATCTGTAGCGCGGGTGTCCTCAAATGGGACACCCGACGACTTCATCCAACTTTCTTAGCACTCTTAGCTTCGTTAAGGGCATCGGCCATCACACCCTGCGAGTTGGGAAGCAGATGTGCGTAGCGGAACGTGATGTCCGTCGTCTCGTGTCCCATGCGCTCGGCTATCGCAACCACGCTGAAGCCCATATGGATGAGCATGGACACATGGCTGTGTCTCAGATCATGCACCCTGATGCGCTTCACGCCTGAGAGCCTGCATCCGCGATCCATCTCGTTGCAGAGGAACGACTTCGTCATCCCCTCGAAGATTCTCTCGTCTGGTCCAATCTTCAGGATCAGCTCGATATACTCCCTTATCTCTTCACATAGGAACTCTGACATGGCGATCTTCCTATACGACTTCTTCGTCTTCGGCGGACCGACAATCGCCTCGCCGTCCTTTCTTGCAAGGCTCTTATCTATGGTGAGAGTGCGGTTCTCGAAATCGAAGTCGGCGGGTGTAAGCGCAAGGAGCTCTCCCTCCCGAATGCCCGTCCAGAACAGAAGATCGAACGCATAATAACTCTTAGCCTTGTCGCAGATCGCGTCAAGGAAACTGTTGAACTCGTCCTTGCTCCATATCTGCATCTCGCCCGATCGCGTTTTGCCCGTCTTGGCAACCTTCTTCATGGGGTTCGGCTTGAGCCCGTAGTTACGCTCGGCGTGGTTCAGCAGGGACGCCAGATCGCTGTTGAGCTTCCTGACATAGGTCGGCGACAATGGATTGCCGTTCTTGAGCCTCTGCTCGTCGAGCCATCCCTGCCAATGCAGGACGTCGACGGGTTCGATGTCTCCAAGCAGCTTCTCTTTGAAGTAGGGCTTGATCCACTTCTCGATGGACAGCCTCTTGGTATCGTAGGTCGTCCAGCGGATGCGCGGCTTCACGTCTGCCAGATAGACGTCCACAAAGGCCGAGAAGGGAAAGCTGCAAGGGTTCTCGGCGCGCGTCCTGAACTCGTTCTCGTAGCGGAGCGCATCATCCTCCGTCTCGAAGCCTCGCTTGAACTTCTGCTTGAGCGTCCCGTCGGGCAGGCGGTAATAGAACGATGCAGACCATTTTCCGTTATCCAGTTTGTAAGCGGGCATCGGCTAGCACCTCCCCATGTTCTTGAGGATCTCGTCCTCATCCTCGATCTCCGAGCCGGTCTCGTCTCCTCGCAGCCCGAGCATGACGTCTGCCAGGAGATCGCATGTCTCCAGCAGGTGCTCGCTGGGGTTGTCGCCCTTTCGCAACCGGTTGAGCTGCTTGCAAACCTCGCGCATCTCGTCGCGCAGCGCCTTCAGCGCCCTGGGCGAGGGAATGACGGTGATCTCCGTGTCGCAAAGCTTGGACATGATGTAGTCCTGCTTGGTAAGCCCGCTCATGGCGACCATCAGATTAAGCCGCTCGTTCATCTCCTTGGTGACCCTGAACGCGATGGTCATGGGGCGTGCCCGGTCCTCGTTTTTGCATGCCATGTCAATCCTCCCTATACGATTGCAGGGCATCGGCCATCTTCTCCTGCGAGCCAGGGAACATATGGCCATAGCGGAACGTGATCTCGGCTGACTCGTGGCCCGTCCTGTCACCGATGGCCACGGCCGAGAACCCCATCTCGATGAGAAGGGAAACGTGGCTGTGCCGAAGGTCGTGCACCCTAATGGCGGGAACGCCCGTCATGGCGCATCCCTTGGCGATGGCAGCCTTCAGCTTCGCAGAGCTGAGGTCGGCGAATATGCGCTCGTCGTGAGCCGTCGGGGACACGTTGTAGACGAAGTCTCGAAGCTCGTCGCGCAAGAACTCCGGAAGGGCTATCTGACGAATCGATTTCTCCGTCTTGGGGTCGGTGATGAGGTCCTTTCGCTTGAGCCGCCTGTAGGAGTGTCTGACACGCAGCGTCGATCCCACGAAGTCGATGTCGGCGGGGGTGAGCGCGAGTAGCTCTCCCGTTCGCACGCCCGTCCAGTAGAGAACCTCGAAAGCGGTGTAGAGAAGCTTGTCGTTGGTTTGCGACTCGGAGAACCTCAGGTACTGCTCCTTGGACCAGATGTTTATGCCGCGAGCGTTCTTGGAGCCGATGCGCGGCGCTTTCTTGACCGGATTGGGGTGGAGCCCGTAGTATCGCTCGGCGTGGTTCATGATGGAGGCGAATGCGCTGTTGACCGTGCGCACGTACGTCTCCGAGTAGGGCTCGCCATTCTCCTTCCTGAAGGCGAGGATCTCGTTCTGCCAGTCGATTACATCGAGCACGGTTATGTCCCTCATGCGCTTGGTGCCGAATTTTGGGATGATCTTGTCGTTGATGATGTACTCGCGGGTGGCCCAGGTGTACTCCCTGATCGTCGGTTTCACATCTTCGGCGTAGACGTCTACGAAGTCGGCAAGCCTCATGTCCATGGATCCACGCGCCCTGTTCGTGTAGTCAAGCTCGAATGTCTCAGCATCGGACTTCTTCTCGAACCCGCGCTTGCACTTGTGCTTGCGTTTCCCGTAGATGTCCTTGTACCAGAACTGGCTCGTCCAGCTCCCGTTCTCCTCTCTAATCGCAGTCATTGGATACCGTCCTTCCAACCGAAATAGCGTTGCTCGAAGTAGTCTTTGCTTACTCTTCCCGTGACCGTCATGTAGCCTTTGTCGGCAAGCTCTCGATTCAACTCCTTGATGACCGTGTAGGCGGAAGTTCGGGAAATCCCTAGCCTCTCCGCCACCTCCTCGGCTCGGATCATCTCTATCTTGCGTTCAACCATGCATGCTCCTTTCATACCGTTCAAACTTGAACTGTTTCATTCAGGGCATACTAACAGTTCACTTTCGTACGGTCAATACATTGCGTTCATATGTGAACTGTTTTAGAATTCGTAGGACACAGCACTAAGGAGCCTTATGAACACTGGAGAACTGATCCGCTTCTATAGGAAGCGCAAGCATTTGACGCAGGCCGGTCTAGGCGAGGCGGCAGGCCTTTCCGAACCTGCCATCCGAAACTACGAGCTAGGGAACAGGACCCCCGACAGAGGGCAGCTGGAAAAGATATCGAAAGCACTTGGGGTAACGCCCGACTCCCTTGTCAGATACGAGATCGAAAGCGCAAAAGATGCGCTCGGCGTATTATTCCAACTGGAAGACGAGTTCGGGCTAGTTCCCCAGGAGGGCGGGACCCTCGGAATCGATCCGAAGTCAAAAAACGCCCAGAAACTCGATGCGGCCATCAAGGCATGGAGTAACGCTCGTGACGAGCTAGCACGCGAAGAGATGACGGAAGACGATTACAGAGATTGGCGAGCAAGGCTCCAGGCTTGACAGATGCAACATCTGTTGTCGTTCACGGGCGCTCGATAGAGCGTCCTTTCTTTGCTCCCTGCACACGGCAAATGCAAAACATTCCTTCTACCTCGTAGTATCAGGCGCAGGATTTATTCCCGCATGTATTAGGCACCGTTTTCGCCACGCTTCTAGAGCGATTTAGTCACGTCCCGATACTGTAATCCAACAGGAAAACGGAAACAAAAATGTGCCTGAAATGCCCTGAATCACAGTATCGGGCGGATTTTTTACACCCCTATCTTTCCTGGGGAAACAGCTTTTCGAATGCTCGATTTCGGAGGTGAGTACAAAACGATACTGTTCTCCACAATTACACGCTTTTACTATTACCAGCGAAAGTATCGAGTGGCTTTTTTCAGACCATTTCTCTCGACTTCTTAATAAGACTTTGTAAAACTTTCGAACTCCCTAGGCGGCGTAGAGTCGGTTGCGGCTTAAAAACAGTATTGGAGCTGGGAAAAGAACGACCCGCCAAGGCATTGGCGGGTCGTCTTACTGAAAATAAAAAGTGAGAGAATAATCGGGTGGCTTGCAATTTTCTTGTAGAGAATTACACAGTTTTACAAAGAATTAGAAAGTAATAGTGAAGCCAAATAATGCCTCTGAACTGGTATTTCTCATTCCCACTCCACGGTACTGGGTGGCTTGCTCGTGATGTCGTAGACCACCCTGTTAATCCCCAGGACCTCGGCCACGATGCGGCTCGAAATCCGCCCCAGCACGTCGTAGGGTAGCTTGGCCCAGTCCGCCGTCATCGCGTCGGTGCTCTCCACGGCGCGCAGGATGACCGGGCGCGCGTAGGTGCGCTCGTCGCCCATCACGCCCACGCTGCGGATGTCGGGCAGCACCGCGAAGTACTGCCACACGGCCCGCTCGATCACGGGACCGCCGGCGCATCCGCGCTCGACCTCGCCGTTTGGCTCGCCACTCTCCTCGGCGATCATCGCGTTGTACGCGTCGAGCTCCTCGCGCACGATGGCGTCGGCCTCCTTGAGCATCGCGAGCTTCTCGGGCGTCACGTCGCCGATGATGCGGATCGCCAGGCCCGGCCCCGGGAACGGCTGACGCTGCACGATGTGGTCGGGCAGCCCGAGCGACGTGCCCAGTGCGCGCACCTCGTCCTTGAAGAAGTGATCGAGCGGCTCGATCAGCTCGAAGCTCACGCCATCCGGGAACGGGATCAGGTTGTGATGGCTCTTGATGGTCGAGGCCTTGCCGCCGGTCTTGCGCGCGCCGCTCTCGATGATGTCGGGATAGATCGTGCCCTGCGCCAAAAAGCGCACCGGACGGCCGTCCTCGGCCAGCTCCTCGGCCACGGCGAAGAACTCCTTCCAGAACTGCTCGCCGATGATGCGACGCTTCTGCTCCGGATCGGTCACGCCGGCCAGCAGCTGCGCGTAACGGTCCTCGGCGTGCACGTGCACGAAGTCGACGTCGAACTGCTTGGTGAAGACCTCCTCGACCTGCTCGGGCTCGTCCTTACGCAGTAGCCCATGGTTCACGAACACGCAGGTCACCTGGTCGCCGATGGCCTTCGAGACGAGCGCCGCCACGACGCTCGAGTCAACGCCGCCGGAAAGCCCCAAAATCACGCGGCTGTCCCCCACCTGCTCGCGAATCGCCGCGATCGAGTCCTCGATAATCGAGTCCATCGTCCAGCTCTTCTCGAGCCCGCAGATGTCGAAGAGGAAGTTGGCGAGAATCTGGTTGCCATGCGGCGTGTGGCGCACCTCGGGATGGAACTGCGTCGCGTACAGCTCGCGCTCGGCGTCCTCCATGGACGCGACCGGACAGATGTCGGTGTGCGAGGTGATGACGAAGCCGTCGGGCACCTCGGTCACGGCATCGCGGTGGCTCATCCACACGGTCTGCTCGTGCGGCGTGTCCGCGAGCAGCCGCGAATCGGAGCCCGCGCGCGTGATCTTGGCCGGACCGTACTCGCCCTTGTCAGTGTGCCCCACCGCGCCGCCGAGCGCCACGGCCATGGCCTGCTGCCCGTAGCAGAAGCCGAGCACGGGAATCCCCAGCTCGAAGATGGCCGCGTCCACGCTGGGCGCGTCCTCGGCGTACACGCTCGCCGGGCCGCCCGACAGGATGATCGCCGACGGCGCCAGCTCGCGCACCTCGTCAGCCGTGATGTCGCAAGGTACGATTTCGGAGTAAACCCCCAGGTCACGAACGCGTCGGGCGATGAGCTGCCCGTACTGCGCTCCAAAATCCAACACGATGACCAATTGCTGTGGGGTTACGGACGTCGCCACGGTGCCTCCTCGAAGATGTCGAATGTATCGGATGGATTCTACACCCTCCCCCGCCGTCACCATGTTTCGCGCGCATGAAATGTCGCAGCAGGGAGCGGTGCTTGCCCAAGATGCCAGGCACGTGACCACTCTCGGACAATCCACGCCAAGAATGCCCAGTGCGTGACCGCCGAATGGCACGATTTCAAGCTGTTGCGCCAAGCATGCCGGTCACTGACCATCGACCTTGGCGCAACCCGGTCAGCCGCCCGCAATCTTGGGCAGCGACTCGCCGGAGACGGTCAGCCGCCCACGATCTCGGGTGTCTCGGCCACGCATATGGTCACCGCTCGAATGCGCCCCTGTCACATTCTGTCAATGGGAGTTATCCACAAATTCTGCAATTTTGACCTGCAGAGAGAATAATTTTATTCACAATTTGAAATAAAAAAGGCCGAATTCTCGCGAAAACTACTGCTCTTTTTCGCAAAATCACGCGCCTGACCTGAGGATATCTAGTTTTCCACAAAATTAATTCTTTAAGACAGTAATTATTTCTATCTGTCAACTTATTTTTAAAATTTTTAGTGATACAATCGGTGTACGGCAAGATTTTGACCATGAATGACAACTTGCCATAAAAATGGGGAACCACTCATGATCCTCCACTTTGATTGGCAGACGCCTCATTCGATGGTTGTTTTCGAACCCGAAAACGGATGAGAGTTCTATCAAGAAAGGGGTGAGGAAAATGAGTGAAGAAAAGACGGCACCGGCGGCATCCGGCAAACAAGCGGCAAAGATGCTCGGATTCGGTGGCTTCTTCGCCATGACGGCATCGATGGTCATGACCGTGTATGCGTACCCCAACTTCGCATCATCTGGTCTGCATCTGATCTTCTTCCTCATACTGGGTGGTATCTTCTGGTTCCTCCCGGTCGCACTGGTCGCCGCCGAGATGGCGACTGTTAAAGGATGGGAAGACGGTGGCATCTATGCCTGGGTCGGCAACACCCTCGGCAAGCGCTGGGGTTTCGCGGCCCTATTCTACCAATGGTTCCAGATCACGGTCGGCTTCGTGACCATGGCGTTCTTCGTCCTAGCCGCGATCTCGTACATCGTGGGATGGGACGCGCTCTACAATAATCCGCTCGTCATGTTCATCGGCGTGGCGATCATCGTATGGGCACTCACGCTCACGCAGCTCGGCGGCACCAAGCTCACCGCCCGCATAGCCAAGATCGGCTTCTTCGGCGGCGTACTGATTCCCGCCGTCGTCCTCTTGGTCGGTCTGGTCGCGTACCTGGCAACGGGCGGCGTCTCGCAGCTGCACTTTGATGCGGGCGGTATCGTCCCCGACTTCACAAAGGTGAGCACGCTGGTCATCTTCGCATCGTTCATCCTCGCCTTCGCGGGTGTCGAGGCTTCCGCCTCGCACGTGAACGAGCTGAAGAACCCCGGTAAGATCTACCCGATGGTCATGATCGTGCTCTGCATCCTCACCATCGTGCTCGACACCCTGGGTGGCTTGGCGGTTGCCATAACCATGACCGAGGCGCAGCTCGACGCCAACCTCTCCACCGGCGTCGTCGTGGCGTTCGCCAACATATTCGACGCACACTTCCACTGCGGATGGCTCGTGTACGTGATCGCGTTCCTGCTGGCCGCAGGGGTACTGGGCGAGATCTCTTCCTGGATCGTCGGCCCGTCGCGCGCGCTGCTCGAGACCGCGAACGAGGGCATCATCCCGCGTAGCTTCGCCAAGACCAACAAACACGGCGTCTCCGTCAAGACCGTCGTGGTCCAGGGCGTCATCGTCACCATCTGGGACGCGGTACTCTGCGGATCCATGGCCCTGGCAGGTGGCTCGGGCTCGTCGATCTCGTACCTCACGGCAGTCGGCCTGACCGTCGTCATCTACCTCGTGGGCTACGTCCTGTTCTTCCTCGCCTACTTCAAGCTGGTATTCAAGGGCAAGGGCCACGCTCGCGTGTTCCAGATCTTCGGCGGCACCGCGGGCAAGTGCATCGTCGCCGGCCTCGGCCTCATACTCACGGTCTTCGCGCTAATCGTGTCGTTCTTCCCGCCGAGCCAGCTCGACGCGTCGTCCGGCACCGTGTACGTCATCACCCTGCTGATCTGCTGGGTCATCTCAGTGGCGATCCCGTTCGTCATCTACGGCCTGCGCAAGCACTGGAACGGTGGCGTCGACCACAAGCCGCCCACGATTCCGAGCAAGAAGGATCGCATCGCGATGGCTGCGGCACAAGACGCGCCGGCTCCCGTCGGCAAGCACTCCATCCCCTCGCCCGCCGCCAGCACGCAAGACGCGGCCCCCGCGGACACGCCCCAAAAGGAGTGATGTGTCGACGAACCATATCAAGCATGTAAAGGCACGTAAGTTCGTTCAACGTAGGTACCAAATCCGAAGCGATTCGGATAGTGATTAGGAGGAGATTATCATGACTGTTAAAGACATCGACCTCGTTTCGACCGAGGAACTGGCAGAGATGGACGCCCAGACCTCATACACGTCCCCGATCTTCGGCAGCTATGCCTCGGACGTCGAGATGCCCGAGACCAAGCTCAACAAGATGCCCATCGAGCCGCGTATCGCGAGCGAGATGATTCGCGAATACATCGGCACCGAGGGCAACGCCCACCAGAACCTCTGCACCTTCGTCCAGACCTACATGGAGCCCGAGGCGCAGCAGCTGATGGCGGACACGCTCGAGAAGAACGCCATTGACAAGGACGAATACCCGATGACGGCCGACCTCGAGAACCGCTGTGTGAAGATCATCCAGGACCTGTGGCACGCCGACCAGGACGAGCAGCCCATGGGCACCTCGACCGTCGGCTCGTCCGAGGCCTGCATGCTGGGTGGCCTGGCCGCCCTGTTCCGCTGGAAGGCCCTGGCCAAGAAGGCCGGCATCGACATCTACAGCGACCATCGCCCCAACCTGGTCATCACCTCAGGCTATCAGATCTGCTGGGAGAAGTTCTGCCGCTACTGGGACATCGAGATGCGTCTGGTCCCCATGGACGCCGAGCACCTGTACATGACCCCGGAGTCGTGCATGCCCTTCGTCGATGACCACACCATCTGCGTCGTCGCACTGCTCGGCATCACCTACACCGGCTGCTACGATGACGTCAAGGGCATCGACGCCGCTCTGACCGAGTACAACAAGACGGCCAAGGTGCCTGTCCGCATCCACGTCGACGGCGCGTCCGGCGCAATGGTCGCCCCGTTCATCGAGCCCGAGCTCGAGTGGGACTTCCGCCTTCCCAACGTCTGGTCCATCTCGACCTCCGGCCATAAGTACGGCCTGGTCTACCCGGGCATCGGCTGGGTCATGTGGCGTTCGAAGGAGGCCTTGCCCGAGGACCTGATCTTCTGGGTCAGCTACCTCGGCGGCGAGGAGGCCACCATGGCCATCAACTTCAGCCGCTCGGCATCGCAGATCATCGGCCAGTACTACGTCTTCATGCGCAACGGCTTCGAGGGCTACAAGGAGATCCAGAAGCGCACCCTGGACGTGGCACATCACCTGGTCGACGAGATCAAGAAGATCGGCATCTTCATCATGTACGAGGAGGCCTCCGAGGTCCCCATCCTGTGCTGGAGCCTTGACCCCAAGGCCGGCAAGAAGTGGACGCTGTACGACCTGGACGACCGTCTGCGCATGCATGGCTGGCAGATTCCGGCTTACCCGCTGCCCGAGAACATGCAGGACGTCACCTGCCAGCGTATCGTGGCTCGCGCGGACCTCTCGATGACCATGGCTGACAAGTTCATCAAGGACATGAAGGCAGAGATCGCCAACCTCGACAACGCGACGGTGATCGGTTCGGCAGACACCAACATCGCCCCCAAGAAGTCGTTCGACCACAGCGGCAGGTAATACGAACGGCTCCGAGTGAGAGACGAGTTACGTTTACTTTCCTCCCCTACTCACGCCCCGCTCAAGCCGCAAAGCAGGGCAACGGCACGGTACCGGCTCCCCGATTCGTCGAGGAGCCGGTACTGCTTTATGGGAGACAAATGAGACAACGTCTCTGAGCAACTGTCTCATCGGGCGGCGTCGACGGCGAGGCGGATGCGGTTCTCGCGATTGAGCGCCGAGGACTCGGGATCGTAGTCGATGACCGTGATGCGCATGTCGGCGAAGCGCTCGTGCAGCTCGCGCAGGGCCCCGCGGGCGCTCACGTGTCCCTTGAGGCAGCCGAAGCTCAGCAGGTAGATGACGTCGTGGATGCCCTGTTCATCGAAGAGGGCGAGTTGATCGAGGTAGCGCACGTCGTCACCCGCGAGAAGCACGGGGTCGGGCATGATGGGCTCGCATCCGAGCGACTCGAGCATCTCGACGATGTGGTCGTTCATGAAGGGCTCGAACACGATGAGCGGATTGCCGACGATGCCGATGCGCGGGCGAGGATTCGAGTGAGCTTTCTCGACTGCGCTCACTTCGTTCGCTCCGCTCAAAATGACAGAGGGAACCATGTCCTCGGCGGCTCCGCTCGAAATGACAGTATCCCATGGCACCCAGACGTACTCGGGCGTGCGGCCGCAGGCACGCTCGACGATGCGGGGCACGGCATCGGTCAGGCAGGTCTCGCAGACCCGCGGAAGCTCGACGCGCGTGATGCCGGGATCGTCGCGCAGCATGCGGATGACGCGCGCCGCCATCGCGTTGGCGGTGAAGCACGCGTCCTTCACGCAGCTGCGCCGCGCGCACTCGAGGTCATCGGCGTCGAGGGGGCGTTTGGCGATGTCGGCGAGCAGCGAAGCGGTCTTGCCGGGGACGGCGGGGCATTCCTGGCGGAATCTCTCGGCTGCGCTGCCTTCGGCGGTTTTGCCATCCTCGACCTCCCCGCGCATGGCGATGGCCGCGGCAAGCGTGCGCAGGCGAATGCGGATGTGCGCGAGATCGCTGATGTCGTCGATCTTGAGCGTCGTGCACGGCTTGCCCGCCGCGTCGAGCACGTCGGCCGCCTCCTCGATCGACACCGCCTCGAACCCGCAGCCAAACGACTGCAGGAACACGGCATCGAGCTGCGGATGGCCGGCGACGAAGCGCGCGATCCCGACGAGCCGCTTGGCCGGCATCCACGGATGCGGGCCTTCCAGGTGCGCGTTCGCGCACGAAGGGTCGGCTGCCGCGAGGCCCGCCACGCCCAGCACGGCAAACCCCAACTGGGCGAGCTCGCGATCGATGCCGTGCAGTAGCGCCTCGTCCATGTGGTAGGGACGTCCGGCGAGCACGATGCCGTGACGCGACGGGTCCTCGGCAAGCCAGCGCAGGGCGTCCTCGGTTCGCCTCGCGAGCTCGGCGCTGACCTCCTCCTGGCGCTGCATCGCCGTGGAAAATGCACGGTCGAATTCGTCGCGCGTGATGGCGGGTACCTCGTCGCCGGCAAGCTCGTTCACGGCGGCAAGTAACCGCTCCATCGAGGCCTCGTCGCGTACAAATCGCGCGGGACGGTAGTTGGCGAGCTCGGGCGACACAATGGGCGCGAGACCGCCGCCGCTTCGGGCCGTCCCGACGTTGGCGGCGAGCGCGCTGGCGTATCCGGTCTGGACCGGGCAATGGTAGTTGCGCGTGAAGCGCGGCATGAAGACGGCATCGCAGCCGCCCTCGCACAGACTGAAGTAGCGCACGTGCGACGTCTTGGCCGGATAGCACGCGCTCTCGGAAGGCACCGTCTCCCACGCCTCGCTCATGCGGTCGGCCTCGCAACCGGGCCGAGGCAGCATGACGCTGAAGCCGAGCTCGACGAGCAACGTGCGCCAGAAGGGCCGGTACGCGAACAGCGCCATCGAGTCCATGAGGCCGATGCGCCGCGAACCGCGACTCCCCTGCTGCTCGATGTTGCCAAACGACGCGATCAGGCGCTGCTCGTCGGCGATGACGTTGGGAGCATGATGCGATAGCGGACCTGGCTGGATGGCACGTTCGCCACCTCCCCATCGGCGCCGCGGTTCGTCGAGGCCACGCTCGCACCTGTTGTCGCTGACGAAGCAGCGCGTCCTCTCGGCATCGAAGCTCACGACCGACAGCTCGCATGCGTTCGCGCAGCCCGTGCACGTGACCTTCTCGCGGCGGACCTCGAGACGCTGGAGCTCGTCGGGGACGGCAAGGACACTTCTCGCCGTAGTGTCCGCGTCGTTTGCTTCGCCCCGTGTTGCCCGCACCCGCCTCGTCGAGCGCGAAGAGTGCGCAGCCGATCGCCCCCATGAGATGCGCCTGCGCGGGCCGCACCGCCTCGACGCCACATAGCAGCTCAAAGGCGCGCAGCACGGCGTCCGACCGGAAAGTCCCGCCCTGGACGACCACGCGTTGACCGGGCTGCGGGATGTGGTCGTCGCCGATGATGCGATGCAGGGCGTTCTTGACGACCGAGTACGCGACGCCGGCGACGATGTCCTCGATCGGCGCACCGGCCTTCTGCGCGTGCTTGACCCGCGAGTTCATGAAGACCGTGCACTTGGTGCCCAGGTCGATGGGATGGCGCGCGAGCAGGGCGTCATCGGCGAACTGCCACGGCGTCGTCTTGAGCGCGGCGGCCGTTCCCTCGATGAACGCGCCGCATCCGCTCGAGCACGCCTCGTTGAGCGCCGCGTCGGTCACCATGCCGTGCCGCACCCACAGCGCCTTCATATCCTGACCGCCGATGTCGAGCAAGAAGTCGAGGTCATCGCACAGATGCCGCGCCGAGCGCAGGTGCGCGGCCGTCTCGACCACACCCATGTCGACGCCGAACGCGGCACGCAGCAGCTCCTCGCCGTAGCCGGTCGCGCACGCGCGGGCGATCCACATGCTCGGCTTTGCATGCGGCAGGTACGAGGGCGGCTCGATCTTGCGGTACAGCCCGTCGAGCGCCTCACGCAGCGTCTCGACGAGGTCGCCGCGGATGGGTTCGTAGACGTTGTAGACGATCTGCGCATCGGCGTTGAGAGCGACGAGCTTGAGGGTCGTCGATCCCGCGTCGATGCCGAGGAACAGGGGGCCCGTCGCCTCGTAGATGCTCTGGCGCTCGAACTCGGCCTGGCCATGGCGCGCGCGAAACGCCGCGAGCTCGTCGGCGTCCTCGAACAGCGGCGGCAAAAACGCGAGGTCACTCTCGAGGTCGCCCATGGAGGCGACGCGCCGCTCGAGCTCGGCCGTGTTCATGACGACGGGATCGCAGCCGAGTCGCCGCGTGTCATCCGAGAGCAGCGCCGCGCCCGTGACGGTGAATAGGTGCGCGTTCTTCGGCTTGGCGCCATAGCGTGCCGAAAGCCCGAGCGTCCGGCGAAACGCGTGGACGAGGTACGGCATGTGCTCGAGCGGACCGCCCAGGAAGACGACGTTGCCACGGATGGGGCGCCCGCAG